>Ga0172372_10003175_pt1 | contig 24428 bp, 20 predicted proteins | sample LakKiv5m_2_FD_114544 | JGI IMG/M metagenome (GOLD analysis project Ga0172372, IMG submission 114544) | Freshwater microbial communities from Kabuno Bay, South-Kivu, Congo - kab_092012_9.5m | ecosystem: Environmental > Aquatic > Freshwater > Lake | place: Democratic Republic of the Congo...
AACATCATTACCTAAAAATTTGAAAGTTGGTGGTACTTTGTATTTAACTGACACAATCATAACCTCATTACCAAAAGGATTGAAAGTTGGCAATAGTTTATTTATAGGTGATACACCATTAGAAAAATACACAGATGATGAATTAAGAGAAATGGTTAAACCTGGATTTATAAAAGGAAAAATAAAAAGATAATGGAAAAAGAAGCACTAAAAAGAATATTAGAATTCCTTAAAGATAAGGAACAACATAATTTACCATTTGTGTGGATGCAAAAAAATAATATACCATTTACAGAAGAAGAATTAAATGTTAAAGGTGATTTGGTTTTAGATTATACAGAAATAACATCATTACCAGAAGGATTGAAAGTTGGTGGTAATTTGGATTTACATCTTTGCAGAAAATTAACTTCATTGCCAGAAGGTTTGAAAGTTGGTGGGGGTTTGTATATAAGAGGAACAAATATAACCTCATTACCAAAAGGATTGAAAGTTCGCAATAGTTTATTTATAGGTGATACACCATTAGAAAAATACACAGATGATGAATTGAGAAAAATGGTTAAACCTGGATTTATAAAAGGAGTAATACTTAGATAATGAAAAAACCCCAAACCATAATGATTTGGGGGTTTCAATTAATTAGTGAGTTTCAAACATCTCATTATCAAAGACAAAACTTTCATCTTGATAATTCTCAATAATAAACTCATTTAGTTCTCTCAACAATTCCAATTCTTTTTGTAGAGATGTGATTTTCTGAATCATAATGACATCATTCTTCTCAAACTCATCCATTTCAGTGGAAATCAATTCTTCTTTTTCAGAAATCCAATGCAATAAGTCTGATGTTTTAATAATAGATTGTTTCATTTTGCTTTTGTTTTTATTATAAATATTTTGCAAAGATAGAATATAAATCCCAAAAAACAAATATTATTTTCCAAAATTTAATATTTGTGTTAAAATATCTTCAGTGGTATCTGTTTCAAGTAAATTATCACCCAATACTGTGGATATAATCTTTTTCTTCCTATCCAACATATCATATATAATTCCTTCAATGGTATTTTCAAATATTGGATAAAGCACAGATACAGAGTTTTTTTGGCCAATTCTATATGCTCTATCTTCTGCTTGACTATGATCAGCTGGAACAAAAGATAAATCATTAAATATGACCACATCACCACTTGTTAAGGTAATACCAACACCAGCAGCTTTTATGTTTCCAACAAAGACTTTAATTTTATCTTCATTCTGAAACTTATCTACACTATCTTGACGTTGTTTCATTGTGGAACTTCCATCCAATTTAACAGCATTCTTTTTAAAATGTTCATATATCTTATTTAATGAATCTGTAAAATTTGAAAATACAATAACTTTTCTTTCTTGTTCTAATGTATTCTCAATCAATTCTATGGTGTTCTTAACTTTTTCATTGGCAATTATTTGTCTAACTTTCATAAGTTTTGTGAATTGAACACTCAATGATTTTGATTCCTTTGGATTATTCTTGACCCAATCAAAATATTCTCCCATCACATTCTCATATTCCTTTGATTTTAATTTTAAATAAATTGGTGTTATTATCTTTTCTGGCAAATCTAAAACATCTTCTTTTAATCTTCTCAATAATATTGGCGCAGTTCTTTCCCTTAATTCATCCAGATTTGATGCACCATTCACATTCCATACTTTATTCATACCAACAGTAAATTGATATCCAGCACAATATCTTCTAACATAAGCCATCCAGTTTTTTGAAACAGGGCTATCAACCAATGATAATAAATTAAAATAATCAATTGGTCTTGATGTTAATGGTGTTCCAGTTAAAAGCCAAATTCTTTTTATATCTTTGCATATATCATTTATCAATTTGGTTCTTAAACTTTGCGGATTTTTGATCATATGACATTCATCAATGATAACCAAATCAAATTTGGATTTTTGAATTATGGTTTCTTCTTTTGTTTTTAATGAATGGAAGTTTTTTATAATATCATAATTTATAATTACATAATCAGCAGAATCATCATAATTCTTGCTTTCACATATATAGATTGGTCTATCTGTATAATTTTGAATTTCTCTTTTCCAGTTTTGTTTCAAACTTGCTGGGCATATTATTAATGTTTTATTTGATTTTGCCTCAATTGAAGCAATAATTGTAGCTGATGTCTTCCCTAATCCCATGTCTAATGCCAATATAAACTTATCATTCTCAAGCAACTTTATAATGGCCTCCTCTTGATGTTTAAATGGTTTCCTATGAGAATACTTTTCAAAATCAACCACAACATCCTTATTTGTTTTATCCACAATAATGGCATCTTTTGGAATCCAAAGAAGATTTAATTTCTCATTTTCAAAAAACTTGCCAAGAATATGATATGATTTTTCCTTTTCAACAAGCAATTTTTCAACCCATAACTTTGTTGGAATTTCAATTAATAACTTATCATCAGCAATCATATTTGCATAATACTTATCAAGTTCAACCCATTTCCTTGCAACCTTTGGCGTTGTTTCATTAAATAATGAAATATATTCAATCTGACTATCTGTCAAATAAAAATTTGGATTTTCAAAATAAAGATTACGTATATTGATTAGATAATCATTATTTCCATTATATGCTTTTAATATTTCTATTACATCATCTTTTGTTGATTTCTTTTTTGCCATAAAATAAATTAAACAATTTAAATATAATAAAAATAAAACAAATTATCAATTTATAAAGTCCTATATATTTATATAAGATAAATAAAAACAATGGCAAAATTAGTTCCAATATCAAGAATTGGTAAGTTTTTTGGAGAAGATGATTTTAATCTGGATATTGAAATGGGAATGGAATATTTGGGTGGTGATTTGAATATGAGTGTTGTATTATATAGAATAGACAGAAAGAGAACAAAGAAAGATGATATATATGGCGAAGCACCAAAAGATGGAATTGTTTTTATGCCACCCATTGAAGTTAAAGGAATTGTTCAAATTACAGAATCAACATTAAAACAACTTGGAAATTCCAAAGTTGAGCAGAAAGAACCTGGGAACATGAAATTCTCATTTTACCAAAAGCAACTTGATGACCTTAATGTTGAACTATTAAAAGGTGATTATTTGGGATATTATGTAACAGAAGATAAAGTTAGATATTATTCTGTAATTGATGATGGAATTGTAAATATGGATAATAAACACACATATGGTGGTTATAAACCATTCTACCGGACAGTTACAGCAACATTTGTTAATAAAGACGAATTTAGAGGATTATGAGCAAATTATATATAACAGAATCACAATTAAAAAGAATCATTGAAGTTGTAACAAAAAAAGAAGTTATTTGTGACAATTGTGGTTGGTCTTGGAAATTATCAGAAGGTGGTGATGATCCATATATATGCCATAAATGTTGGCATAATAATGAAATTGATTTAAAAAAATAATATGCCATTACCCAAAAAGATAAAAACAAATTTGGATATCACTTATGATAAAACCCTCTTGGACAGAAGAGAGGAGTTATTGGATAAGATAACCGAAAATGGAACTTATTTACCCAAATCATTATTACATGATGATTTAGATAGGGGAATGCTTGATTTTGTTAAAAATGATTTGCAAATCACATCACAAGGAAAAATAATACAAACATTAGATAGAATAGTTAGCACGCAGAACTGGTCACAATATACAGAAACTTGGACATTCATTGATGAAGACAATAATCCGCTTCCACCATTTATTACATTGGTGAGAATGAATGACACCAAATATGGCTCAAACCCAGCAACACTTTATACCATACCAAATAGAAAACCATTTTATTTTGCAAGCGTTCCAACATGGGATGGTCAAAGAAATGGAATGGATATTTATTCAATTCCACAACCTGTGCCAATTGATATGAATTTTAGCGTTAAGATTATCACAAATAGAATTAGAGATTTGAATAAATTCAACACAAAGGTATTGCAAAAGTTTTCATCAAGGCAATCATATGCAACCATAAATGGACATTACATACCAATAATATTAACAAATATTCAAGATGAATCCCAAATTAATACAGATTCAAGAAAGTTCTATATCCAATCATATGATTTTACAATGCTTGGATTTTTGATTGATGAAGAAGAATTTGAAATTAAACCAGCAATAAATAGAATAAGTCAAGTTTTTGAAACAGAATTGGAAAATCCTGTACCAGACATCCAAATAACTCAAACAATTCCAACAAATGACTTACAATATGAAATAATTTAATATGTCATCAGCATTAAGGATAACAAGTGTAAATTTGAATGGTGAGATTGTGTTTGTTACACTATTGCAAGATGGTGTAACTTACAATATTGGTGAAAATGTTATCCCTTTTGATGTTTATGCAAGACCAGAAACAGGCAAATTAAGTGGTTTATATACACTATATGTTCCAGAATATTTAACGAATTATGAAATAACTGTTCCAGATGCAGTAGATGCAACTCCAACAAACACTCCAACAAACACAGTAACACCATCAATCACTCCAACAATAACAGTAACTCCATCAATTACACCAACCAATACAATAACACCATCAATTACAGCCACAAATACACCAACAAATACAGAAACACCTACTCAAACTGTAACTCCAACAATAACAGCAACTATTACACCAACAAATACAGAAACACCTACTCAAACTGTAACTCCAACAAACACAATAACACCTACTCAAACTGTAACGCCAAGTGTTACTATTACGCCAACATTAACAGCAACAAGTGGTTTAGGTATTTCATCAACACCAACCAACACAATCACGCCAACAGAAACACCAAGTCAAAGTATAACTCCAAGCATAACATCAACTGTTACAGAAACACCAACTCAAACCATAACGCCAAGTCAAAGTATAACTCCAAGTATAACAGCAACTATTACAGTAACACCAACAAATACAATAACACCAACTAACACTTTAACGCCAACTCAAACTATCACGCCTACACAAAGTATAACTCCAAGTATAACACCAACTAATACAGTTACTCCAACAGTAACAGTTACAAGTGGTTTAGATATTTCAGCAACACCAACCAACACAATAACACCAACAGAAACGCCAACTCAAACAATAACTCCAACCAATACAATAACACCAACTGAAACTCCAACTCAAACCATAACTCCTACCAACACAATCACACCTACCAACACAATAACTCCAACAGAAACAGCAACTCCTACTGAAACCCCTACCAATACAATAACGCCAACAGAAACACCAACTCCTACTGAAACCCCTACCAACACAATCACACCAACCAACACAATCACACCAACAGAAACACCAACTCCTACCATAACCCCAACCAACACAATCACACCAACAGAAACACCAACTCCTACTGAAACCCCTACCAACACAATCACTCCAACCAATACAATAACACCAACAGAAACACCAACTCCTACTGAAACCCCTACCAACACAATCACTCCAACCAATACAATAACACCAACAGAAACCCCTACCAACACAATAACCCCAACCAACACAATAACCCCTACCAACACAATAACCCCTACCAACACAATAACCCCAACCAACACAATAACACCAACAGAAACACCAACTCAAACTATAACCCCAACCAACACAATAACACCAACAGAAACACCAACTCAAACTATAACCCCTACCAATACAATAACTCCTACAAACACTGCAACAAATACAGTTACACCTACAAACACTTTGACACCAACCAATACACCTACAAATACAGTTACACCTACAAATACAGTTACACCTACAAATACAGTTACACCAACAAACACCATAACACCAACAGAAACACCAACCCCAACCATAACACCAACAAGAACAATAACACCAACCAATACACCAACAAACACCATAACACCAACCAACACAATCACACCAACAGAAACACCAACTCCTACCATAACCCCAACCAACACAATCACACCAACTGAAACACCAACACAAACTATAACCCCTACCAATACAATAACACCAAGTAAAACGCCCGCACCAAATTGTGATTTAATAATTGTTTATCCATGTGATTTATATTTATCAAATTGTGATTTGTGGATAACCATAAAATAAAAATATGTATATATGCCATTAGAAATTAATAGTTCAAATTATTCCGGTGAAAATGCTAATGTTACCCTTTACCATCCCACAGGTAATACTGTAACATACACAGATGCAACACAAACAAATCTTGGAACACAAACAATTCCGTATTCATATACAGGCTCACCTGAAACTCTTGAATATGGTGTATTCTCATTTAACTTTACAGGGTATTCAAAAACTTGTATTATCAATCAACAAACCCCGCCAGATGGGGATGGTAATAGATATAAAATAATAAAGATTGGTGATCAAATATGGATGTCAGAAAACTTGAAAACAAAAACGTTTCAAGATGGCACACCATTAAGCAATGCATCAGAAGTTAACAATGCAACTTGGGCAGCAGCAACCGCATCAAATAAATATTGGGCATTGGTTAGTGGAACAACAGCTAATACTGCAACATATGGATTGGTTTATAACCAATTTGCTGTTACTGGTAGCACAGTTGGGGGTGCAGCAAATAATAATCTATGCCCAAGTGGTTATCATGTGCCAACATCAACAGAATTCACTACATTGAATGTGGCTTTGGGTGGTACTACTCCTAGTGGTGGTGGAACAGTTGGAACACAAATGAAATCAACAACACTATGGTCTAGTGGAAATGGGACAAATTCATCAGGGTTCAATGGATTACCCCCCGGGTACCGTCATACGGATGGGCATTGGGACAGTTTCAGTAACCTCGGGCTCTTTTGGACTACGTCCTCTGGGGAATTGTACTGGTACTTGCATTACGGTAACTCTACTTTCCATCAGGATACGGTTAGTTCTCTGTTCGGTTTTTCGGTTAGGTGTCTCAGAAATTGAATATTGATGCTTGACTTTCTTCTGTTATGGATTATTGTTTGCATATGGAAATAAACTTACCTTTATATAAAAGTGTATATTCACTCAGTTTAATAATATTTAATGTTTCTAAAAATTTAAATAAGGAATATAAATACACCATTGGTGAAAATTTAAAAAATAACATAATAAATATGTTGAGTTGTGTTGCAATAGCAATTAATAGTGATAATAAATTAAAATATTTAAAAAAATGTAGAAAAAAAATTGAAAAAATTAGAATTATTGTAAGGTTATTAAAAGACTTAAAACAAATAAGTGTTAATAATTTTATTGAAATAAATGAAAAAATAGAAAATATTTCAAAACAAATAACTGGTTGGAGTAATTTTCTATCTAAACCAAAACCAAACACTTAAAAAACTTTGTATGTTAGAGTTGTTTTTTATTAAGGTAAAAACAAGAGAACATTTTAAATTTGACAACTCGCTTTCTTGGAAGCAAAGTTTTAAGTAGTTGTTTTTTACCCCCCCCCGGGAACCGTAATACGGATGGTAGTTGGAACAATTTCAGTAACAACGGGAACTTTTGGACTACGTCCTCTGGATCCAACTGGAACTTGAATTACAATAACTCTACTTTCAATCAGAATACAAATAGTTCTCTGAACGGTTTTTCGGTTAGGTGTCTCAGAAATTTAAAAAGTTTCCTCTATGTCAAAAACATAGAGGTTTTTTTGTATGCAAAATGAAAAATTAACAAAAGATTTATTTTTAGCATATTATGAATGTAGAAAAAACAAAAGAAACACAACTAATGCTTTAAAATTTGAAATGAATTATGAAAGTAATTTATTTAAATTAAGGGATGAGTTGTTGGATGGTTCATATGAACCTAAAAGAAGTATTGCTTTTATTGTTAACAAACCTGTAAAAAGGGAAATATTTGCTGCTGATTTTAGGGATAGAATAATCCATCATTTTTTTATAATAAAAATGAACTTGCTTTTTGAAAAGACATTTATAAATGATAGTTATGCTTGTAGAAAAAATAAAGGTGCTCATTATGGTGTTAAAAACATATACTCATATATAAAAGAATGTTCTAAAAATTATACAACTGATTGTTTTATATTGAAGTTAGATGTTGAAGGGTTTTTTATGCATATAAATAGAGACATTCTATATAGAATGTTACATTTGTATATTACAGATAATTATTTTGAATCAGATAAAGAATTAATGTTTTTTTTGATTAAAAAAATAGTATATAACAACCCTATTAAAAATTGTATAATAAAAGGAAAAAAATCTGAATGGGTGTCATTGCCAAAAACAAAATCTTTATTTGGTATGTTACCAGGATTTGGATTACCTATAGGTAATCTAACTAGTCAAGTTTTAGCAAATTTCTATATGAATCTATTTGATAAATGGGTTTTAGAAAAAATGAATATTAAATACTATGGTAGATATGTTGATGATTTCATAATAATTAATAATGATAAAAATTATTTAATATCATTAATACAAAAAATTAAAGTTTTTTTGGAAACAAATTTACTATTAAAAATCCATCCAAAAAAAATATTTCTACAACACTATAATAAAGGAGTTACCTTTTTAGGTTCTTATATTAAACCAAATAGAATTTACATTAAAAATTCAACAAAAGGTAATTTTTATGAAAAAATAAGACAAGTAAACTATATATTAAATAATGAACCTAATAAAAATGATTTGAAAAAGATTGTATCTTCAATAAATTCATATTTAGGATTATTTAGAGCATATAAAACATTTAAATTAAGAAAAAAAATGATTACTTTAATAGATAATAAGTTAAATTATATATCTAATATTTATAATTACAAAATAATCTTAAATAAAAAATTATGAATGAAATTCAAATCGGATCTCAAATATGGTCCACAGAAAATGCAACAATAACAAAATTTAGGAATGGTGATGATATTCCATTTGTGCCCAACATTAATGAATGGAATGAGTTAACATCACCAGCATATTGCATCAATGAAAACAATGATTATCTTTATAATTATTGGGTTATCACAGATGGTAGAAATGTTGCACCAATTGGTTGGAGAGTTCCAACAGATAATGATTGGAATATATTAATTAATCTTGCCAATGGCAATGATGTTGCTGGGCATAAATTAAAATCAATTAATGGATGGACAGCAACAACCCAAAATATGGAAGGTGTTGAAACAACCATTAATGTTGGTGGAACAGATGAATTTGGGTTTAATGCAAAGCCAACTGGGTTTAGACATATGGATGGAAATTTTGCATTAGATTTATTATCACCGTATTTCACACAAGAATCCATTGATGAAAATTTATGCAGATATGTATTTTTATTTTTTGGACATGAATTTGGCAAAGGTGGCATGTGGAAAAAAGATGGTTTTCCCATTAGATTAATAAAGGAATAATACCTTTTGATTATTTTTTAGATATTTATATGAATAAATAATAAAAAATAATGGCAAATCAAAAAGTATTCGTATCACCTGGCGTATATACATCTGAAACAGATTTAAGTTTTGTTTCACAGAGTATTGGTGTAACAACGTTAGGTATGGTAGGTGAGACAATCAAAGGACCAGCCTTTGAGCCCATCTTTATCACAAGTTATGATGAATTTCAAACTTTTTTTGGTGGAACATCACCAGAAAAGTATATCAACACGCAAATCCCAAAATATGAATCCGCATATATTGCAAAATCATATTTGCAACAATCAAACCAAATGTATGTTACAAGGATTTTGGGATTATCTGGTTATGATGCTGGTCCATCATGGTCGATAACAACCATTGCAAATGTTAATAATTCAACCATTGGTTTAACTGGAACAACTGGTTTAGGTTCATCAATTTCTATTTCATTCACAGGAACAACAGGAACAACAGGAACATTTGCAATTTCTGGGACTTATCCAAATGGAATGACTCTTACAACATTCTCATCTGACACTTATACAAATAGCACAGGTGCAGTATCAACTTTCTATGATGATTTGAAAGCATTTGCAAATGATGTGGCTGGTTCAAATACATTGACAGGGCAGACATCAACATATGGTTCAGTTCCGGTATCAGTTTATAATTCAATAACAGGTTCAACCCAATCAGGTTTAACAGAATATAATTATTTTGATACAACAGTTTCATTGGATTCAAATGGTAAACCAGTTGATGAAAATGATGTTTGGAATTATGCAACATTCACAAATGATTCAGGAAATGTTTATAATGGATTTTCTTTCTATTATAGAACATCTGCTTGGAATCAAGTTGCTGGTGCATTTACAGGAACAGTTACAGGAAATACTTATGTGTTCTCTGGAACAGCTTATACAGGTTATAGTGATATGGTTGTTGCAACCATTAGGTCAAGAGGTATTACAAGTTATTCATCCACTAATCATGGTCAAATATATTCATTGACAGGTAATACTCTAACAATTGATGGAGCAAATAGCCCAACAATGAGTGGTGATCCATTTGCAAATTTTGTGGTAAGTGGAAATACAACAGCCAGTTCAAATTTCACATTCAATGTATCATTAAAACCAACAAATTCAAACTATATAACAAATGTATTGGGAACTGATAATTTTGGAAAAGATAGAAATGATGTTCCAATCTTTGTTGAAGAGCATTATCCAACTTTATTAAACCAAGCATATAAACTTGGTTATATTAGAGGATTAAAAACAAGCATGCAATTTTTAAATTCTGCAAGGAATGGAGATGGCACTTCAATTGGTTGGTATCTTGAAAAATATCAATCACCAAAGACACCATTTGTTGTTTCAGAATTGAGAGGAAATAAGGTGTATAACTTATTCAAATTCATTTCAATATCTGATGGAAATAATGCCAACACAGAAGTTAAGGTTTCAATTGTGAATATGTCATTCAAGAATAGAACATTTGATGTATTGGTTAGAAGTTTTTATGATTCAGATACAGCACCAGTTGTTATTGAAAAATACACAAATTGCACATTGGATGAAACGCAGAATTCATTTATTGGAAAGAAGATTGGAACAAGTGATGGCAAATATAATCTAATTTCAAAATACATTATGCTTGAAATGGGCGATGAATTCCCCTATGATGCAATACCTTGCGGATTTATGGGTTATCCCCACAGAAAGTACGGAACAAAATTATCCCCTACCGTATTATATAAGACAAAATATTATTTCAATAATGAAGAGGTTTATAATGAACCATTTGCTTCATCCAATGTGGTATCAGCAGATAATGTGAAAAGAACATATCTTGGATTTTCAACAAGTCAAGGATATGATAATTCATTATTGATATATAAAGGAAAGCAAAATCCAAGTAGCATTATTGCTGATGGGACAGAATGGAATGTGGTTACAAAAGGATTCCATATGGATTCAGGTGCAACCGTTGTTACCATTGCAAATGCTTATACAACAAGTGGGCAAACAGCATTTCAAGTTGGTGCAGGAAGTTTCAATGCTGAACCTGAAAGCAATTCAAATCCTTATTATTATTTATATTCAAGAAAGTTCACAATGCTTTTTGAAGGTGGTTTTGATGGATGGGATGCATATTCTGAAAAAAGAACAAATGGGGATTCTTATCAGATTGGTGGAACAGATTATATGAGAGGAGCATTATCTGTTTCTGGAAAATATGCTGCTGCAACTGGTCAAGGAACATTTAAGGAAATAACAGAAGGTGATGGCACAATTGATTTTGCAACAACAGACTATTATGCTTATCTTAAAGGAATTTTAACATTCCAGAATCCAGAATCAACAAATATAAATGTATTTGTCACTCCAGGCATAGATTATGTGAATAATAGCAACTTGGTTGAGAATGCCATTGATATGGTTGAATCAGATAGAGCAGATGCAATTTATATTGTTACAACACCTGATGCAAACTTATTAACAACAGATGTTAATAATGTAATATATCCACAAGAATCAATTGTATCATTAGAGGAAACAAATATAGATTCAAATTATACAGCAACATATTATCCTTGGATTTTGGTTAGAGACCAAGTGAATAATACACAAGTTTATATTCCGCCAACAGCAGAAGTTTGCAGAAACTTGGCACTAACTGATAACATAGCATTCCCTTGGTTTGCATCAGCAGGGTATAATAGAGGATTGGTAAATTCAGTTAAAGCAAGATTAAAGTTAACCCAAGATGATAGGGATACATTATATCAAGGAAGAATCAATCCAATTGCAACATTCTCTGATGTGAATACTGTAATCTGGGGAAATAAGACATTACAAGTTAGAGAATCAGCATTGAATAGAATTAATGTTCGTAGGTTATTATTGCAAGCACGTAAATTAATCTCTGCGGTCGCTGTGAGGCTACTTTTTGAACAAAATGACCAGATAGTCCGCCAACAGTTTTTGGATACAGTAAATCCAATCCTAGATGGCATTAGAAGAGATCGTGGTCTTACTGATTTCCGTGTTACAGTTTCATCTGACCCAGAGGATATAGATAGAAATACAATGAGTGGTAAAATTTATATTAAACCTACAAGGTCACTTGAATTTATTTCTTTAGAATTTGTCATAACACCCACTGGCGCATCATTTGAAGATATTTAATGATGGATATTTACAACAAAACCCCCATTTCTTTAATTAGATTTGGGGGTTTTGTTTTTTGATTTATTTTAGTATATTTATATTCAAAAGAACTAGTAGATGGAAAAAAAAGAAAAAAATCCAAAGTATTGGGAAAAAAGAAATTGTGTTCATTGTGGTAATGAATTTGAAGTTAGAAAAATACTACCTAATAAATTATGTTCAGATGAATGTAGAAAAGAATGGGGATTAATAGATGTTAATAAACAGAATAGACTTGATTTAGCTAAAAAAGCAATGGTGGAAAAGTATGGGGTTGAGCATAATTTTCAACTTGAATCTGTTAAAAATAAAATAAAACAAACTTCAATTGAAAGATATGGATTTGACCATTATATGAAAAATGAAAATGAAAAGAATAGGATAATTTCATCAATGAAAGCAACTATTGAATTGAATAAAGATGAAATTGTTGCTAAGAGAAATAAAACAAAATTTGAAAAGTATGGTGATGAAAATTATAATAATAGGGATAAATTTAATACTACTTTGAATGAAAAGTATGGAGGATTTCATTTAAGGTTAGATGAATTTAAAGATAAAGTGAAAAAGACAATGATGGATAGATATGGGGTTGATAGTTCATTTAAATTACAAAAAACAAAAGATAATATGAAGGCTCATATTTTAGAAAAATATGGGACACAAACATATCAACAATCTAATCATTATAAGGAAAAACAAGGTAAAATACGATTAGAAAATATTAGGAATAGAATGAATAATTTAGGTTTAATTTTATTAAATGATGAAATTGCTACAAAAGGGGTTGCAAAACTAAAATGTTCAAAATGTAATAGTATATTTGAGCACACACAATATTTTAGAAGTTATGTTATAAAATGTCCAGTTTGTAACCCAATTGTAAATAATAATAGTTTAAATGTTTTTTTTGAAGAAATAATGAATAAATATAATATTGAGTTTGTTAAAAACAATAGAACAATAATTAAACCATTTGAATTAGATTATTTTTTACCCCAACATAATATAGCATTTGAATTAAATGGTAATTATTATCATTCAGAATATGGTGGAGGAAAATTAAAAGGTTATCATATAAATAAAACAAATTTATGCAAAAATAAAAACATAAAATTAATTCACATTTTTGAAGATGAAATTATTCATAATCCAGAAATTGTTGAATCAAAGATTATGGCATCAATTGGGAAATCTCCAATAGTTATAATAGGAAGAAAGACAGAGGTTAGGGATATATCAAATGAAGATGTTTCAAATTTTTTAAACAAAAATCATATCCAAGGAAACATATCATCAAAAATAAAAATTGGATTATATTATGATGATAAATTGGTTTTTGTTTCAACATTTGGAAAACCAAGAATGGACAAGGATAAAAATTCTTATGAGTTATATAGATCCTGCTCCATAATTAACACATCCGTTATTGGGGGTTTTGGGAAATGTTTGAAGTTTTTTATTAAAAAATATAACCCAAGTAGAATTATATCATATGCTGATATAAGATGGTCAGGTATTGATATTGATAACAATATTTATAAGAAAAACAATTTTGATTTTGTTTCAAAAACTCCCCCAAACTATTGGTATGTTTATAAGAAAAATTATCAAAATAGATTACATAGATATCAATTTAGAAAGAATGTGTTAATTAAAGAAGGTTTTGATAAGAATAAAACAGAATCACAAATAATGTTTGAAAATGGTTATGATAAAATATGGGATTGTGGTTCATTAAAGTTTGAATTAAAATTAAATAAAAATAATAATTAATCTACTGGTGCTTCATTTGAAGATATATAATGTTGGATTTTTCATACAAAAAACCCCCATCTTTTTAGGTGGGGGTTTTTACTTTTATGATGTACAACACATTCATTTACTTTTATTTGATAAATTTTTATTTTTTTTAAAAAAAAATGAAACAATTATCAAAAAAACAAACATCTGAAAAAACAAATATAGCATTATATATTTTATTTGGATTATTCTTTGCTTTTTTTTTAGGTATGATTAATACCCCAAACAATTTAAATAATATAAAGCAAAGTTTTTCACCAGTAATAAGAACTGAAACAATTTATGTGCAAAAAGTAATAATGCCAATAACAATTCAAAAAGATTCAGATATTGTAAATGAACCTAAAAAACCTATAGAACAATCTACACCTATCATTGAAACTAATAATACACAAGATGAGTCTAAAGGGATGACTATTGTTAATGATGATTTCTATGATGGTAGAGCATATGGTTATAATATAAGAAAAAAAAATAAGTCTGAACTAAGAGAATTTTTGAAGATAAATGGTTTTAGAAATTTAAACAGTAGTTCATTATTTGAAATGAGAAGAATGTGGATGGCATACCAATATGAAGGTATGCTAATGAACTTGCATTTAATGACTGATTTTCCAATATCTATGTTATATTCATTTTTCATAATTGAAGGCACTAGTAATGGTGTTGAGAGTGAGTTATGGAGATTACATGCTAATGCTGGGGGTATGAAGTCATTCAAAGGATATGGTCACACCACCTATAAAACAGAAGAAGTTATAAAAGGAAAAAGAAAGACAATAAGGGCAAAATTCTTAAAGGCAAATTCTACAAAAGAAGGTATTGAAGCCTGGGCAAAGGTATTGAATTCTGGAAGGTATTATGAATGTAAAAAAGCAAATTATGAATTGCCAAAAAAGGAATTGTATGAGAGTATATGCAAGTGTATTTATGAATCAGGATATCATACTGACCCAAAATATAAATTGAGAGCAAAATTTATGGCAGAGTTTTGGAAACTTAAAACAAATAACTTTCCAAAGATTATTGTTGAAGAATTCTAATTATTAGAATATTTATTATATAAAATAATAATATGCTAATTATTGAAGATTATAATGAAAAATGGACACCAACTATGAAGTATTATGCTTTTGATTGGGATGATAATATTGTATATATGCCAACAGAAATTATATTATTAGATGATATAAAAGATGAAGTAGGTATGTCCACACATGACTTTGCAAAATATAGATCAGAAATTGGTAAAAACACATTTAAATATAGAGGAACTAATATAATTGGATATGCTGAAAACCCTTTTAGACAATTTAGAAAAGAAGGTGATGAACAATTTTTATCAGATGTTATGATAGCAAAAAGAGGTCCATCATTTTATGATTTCAAGGAAGCAATAAATAATGGGTCAATTTTTTCAATTATAACAGCAAGAGGACATAATCCTAACACATTAAAAGAAGCAGTAAAACAATATATAAAAAATGATTTTTTTGATATTAGTGAAAAAAAATTAATATATAATCTTGAAAAGTATAGAGATTTATTACCTACTAATAATGAAGATGATATTATTGATGAATATTTAAATTTATGTAAATTTTATCCTGTTACTTTTTCTAGTGGTAGTGCAGCAAATCCAGAAATAGAAAAAGTTAAAGCATTAAATGAATTTTATATTTATTGTGAAAATATGTCTGATAAAATAAAAGAAGCATTTTTATTTAAAAATGAAATTAAAGGAGAAAGTGGAGACTTAATGAAATTTTCAATAGGTTTTTCAGATGATGATGTTAAAAATATTGAAACAATTAAAGATAAATTGAAAAAAGATTATTTAACTATATATTCAACTAGTAAAGGAAATAAAGAAAAAATTAATCAAGAATAATTATATTATATATTAATATAATAGTTATATAATAATACAAAATTTAATCATCTCAAAAAAAAAGTAAATAGTGTTTTTTTAAAAAAAATGATATTTTTATAAAAATAATTTAAATAGAAAATTACCAGAATCATAAATCCTTGGAATTCCTCTATCTTCCATTATTTCAAATTCTGTTTTATTTGAATCAAAACCTTCTTTAACTAAAATATCTTTTCTAAATTCAAATCTATTTCTTCTTTTCTTGTTAATAACATAAAAATAATTTGGCACTGTTGATTTAACCTCAACAAAACCTAATTTTCTATATAAATTACCATTACCCCATCTCTTATCAGCATAACTTAAAATTTCAACTGGGCTATAAGTTTTAATAAAATGATTTAATAATTTTGATGCACCCCCTACTACAGATGTATTTAACTTATTACAGAATCTAATAAGTTCATATTCACCATTATTTGATTTCTTATTTCCAAGAGCAAGTCTTTTCTTTCCAAATGTCATAATTGAAACCAATTCATTATTATAATATAATCCAAGATTAATGGAACTACCAACTGTTCCTTGAATATGATTTTCATTTAAGAATTTTGTTTTATCTGATGTTTTAACCAATTTTAGTTCACATTTTCTTGCATAAATTTTATTTTGAACTTTATTTAATTTATTTAATAATATGCTTTTAACAATTTCTATCTTATTATCCCATTCATCTTCAAATATATGAATTAATTGAATATTATTAGAATTGCAAATTTTTGTTTTATTTAAATGATAATTGTTTTTTTTGAACAAATTTGAATGAAAATAAACCCCATTGAATTCAATGGCCAAATTATGGCTGGGGATATAAATATCAATTTCTTTTCCTTTTAATATTTTCCTATCATTTTTTATGTAATCAATCCCATTGCTTGTTAAAAATTGACATAAATCATTTTCTTTGATTGATGATAAATCACCAATAGGGTTACAAATTGTACAGGTATTAATATTATTGTTAGACCTATATAACAATAAACTTCTATCAATTATGTATTTTTTATTACATATATCACAAACCAATTCAACCATTTTACCATATGGATTTATTATAGTCAAATGATTATATTTTTTTTCAAAATTAATAGCACCTTGTTTTATTCTATTATTTCTACTTTCTTTTAGTAAGATTGGGGAGCTAACACCATATCTCTTGATGTTTGTTTCTTTTATTTTTTCTTTTGTTTCATTTAATTTTGATATATGGTTAACACCATATTTCTCTATTGTTCTTTCTCTAATTCTATCTAAATCTTGGAACATATTTGAATATCCATATCTGGTCATATTTGTATCCATTATCTTTTTTTTTATATCATTAGAATGGATTGGTGAATTTCCACCATATTTTTTATTATTTGTTATTTTGACATTATTAATGTGATTAATATCAGAATTTGTACAAAGTAATGAGCAATATATTCCATACCCTTCATTAATGGATTTTTTGAATTTAAGTTGAACTCCACATTTTTTACATACTGGTATTTCTTTTATTTTATAAATGTAATGCCATATTCTATTATTTAGTGGCATATAATCAAAATGCAAGGTATAATTCAGTATTTCACAATATAAATCATTATAGTTTTTTTTAAGAAAAGATTCTTTTGATTTATGACCTCCTTTATTATCTTTTATAAAAAAATTAATTAAATCCATATTTTTTGTATTTACTTGATATTTATTAAATGTGTAAGAACAGACTTACAACAAATATAACAATAAATAGTATTAAAAAAAATAAAAAAATAAGATATGGCTGATTTATTAATGAAAATGCCTTTACCATATGAACCAAAAAGGCAAAATAGGTTCATTCTAAGGTTCAAAGATGCAATGGGTATAAATGAATGGTTTGTTGAAAGTGCTGCAAGACCAAAAATAGACATAACTTCAACTGAAATAAAGTTTTTAAACACATAAACATATGTTGCAGGACAATTTAAATGGAATGCAATAACTGTTAAATTTAGAGATCCAATTGGTCCATCAGCAGCTCAAGCTCTTATGGAATGGGTTAGATTACATGCTGAATCAGTTACTGGTAGAATGGGATATGCTGCTGGATATAAGCAAGATATTGATTTAGAATTACTTGATCCAACTGGTGTTGTTATTGAAAAATGGATTTTGCAAGGTTGTTTACTAACAAGTGTAGATTTTGGGCAATTAGGTTATAGTCAAGATTCATTAGTTGATATATCTGCAACAATTCAACCAGATAGATGTATATTAGTTTATTAATTTTTTACTATTAAAATTATAAACCCATATAACTATATAATAGAATATAGATATATGGGTTTTTTTATTTTAGGAATATATTATATATTTCCTTTTATAATTAATTATTTTATTATTATAAATAAAAATATGGAAGAAAATATTAAAGAATATGGGCAAGCAAATTTTAACTTGCCACATGATGTAGTTCAACTGCCATCAGGAGGAATTTTCTATAAAAATAAAAAGAAATCTGTAAAAGTTGGGTATTTAACTGCTGCTGATGAAAATTTATTACTTGGAAATAGTAATTTTGTTATTCCCCTACTAAGGAATAAATTATATGAATATGATATAAAACCTGAAGATATGGTTGAAGGAGATATTGAAGCAATTTTAATATTTTTAAGAAATACATCTTTTGGTCCGGATTTAGAAATAAAAACAATAGATTCTAAAACAGGTAATTATTTTAATGTAACTATTGATTTATCTGAATTAAATATAATTAAAGGACAAAATCCAGATGATGATGGGACATATACTATTAAATTACCAAAGAGTGGGGATACTATAAAATTAAAACCATTAACATATGGTGATATTATATCTATGAATGATGCTATTGAAATGTATCCAAAAAATAGGATAGCGCCTAGAGTTACAATGAGGTTAATAAAAGAAATTATTGAAATAAATGGTAATAAAACAAAAGGTGATATTGCAGAATATGTTGAAAATATGCCAATTTCTGATTCTAAATATATTAGAAAATTTTTGAATGAGAATGAGCCTAAACTTGATTTAAAAAAGAATGTAAAGACCCCATCAGGAGATATGACCACAGTTTATGCTGGGTTTGGGGTTGACTTTTTTCGCCCTTTCTTCGGAATATAGGGTAGCACAATCTACAGAATTTTATTACTTAAAAAAGTATTTAAATGTATCTTATTCTGAATTTCTTATTATGCCAATATTTTTAAGGAAATTCCTTTTAAATAAATGGATAGAAGATAATGATAAAAACAAGGGGTGATTAAAAAAAATCACCCCTTGTTCTATTTATATATATATGTAAATTAAAATATGGTAAAAATAACTTTAGGTAATATAATGAATAATCAAATAAGTCGTGGATTTAGTATTGACTATGAAGTTCTTTCACAACAACTAAAAGAGATGATTGAGTTAGGAGGGGCAATGAATGCATTAGAAAAAACATCAGCAATTATTAGAGAAAATTTTTTACTTGGTAATGCTAGAGCTGTTGAATTTAAATCAACAGTTGCGTCTATTACACCAGTTTTAAGATTAGTGGGTGGGGATGTTGAAAATCTTTTGAAAATGATTGAAGAATCTGGTAGGGCTCTTAGTAGAGTTGTTGTTTTTAATAAAGAAGTTTATACTGATTTATATTTACTTGGTAAACTTTTAGGTACTGACTACAATACTATTGTAAGGAATTTTGCAAATGTTGGTATGTCTATTGCTAGTGTAGGTGATGATGTTGAAAAATCTATAGGATATATAAAGAGTATTGGTATGGATGCAAAATCCATAATGAAAAGTGTTGTTGATAATACAGATTTATTAAATAGATTCAATTTTAAAGAAGGTGTTTTAGGTTTTTCAAAAATGGCAGCAACAGCAGCAATGTTGAAAGTTGATATGTCAGACATACAATCATTTGCTGATAAAGTTTTTAATGTTGAAGGAGCAATTGAAGCTGCTGCGGCATTTCAAAGATTAGGGGTATTTACAGGAGATTTGGCTGATCCATTTATGTTAATGAATAAATCATTAAATGATCCAGATGGTCTTATTAAGAGCATTGCTGCTGCTGCTGAACAATTTACTACTTTAGATGCTGAAACAGGCAGAATTTCAATAAACCCATCAGCTATAGGGTTGATGAAAGAAATGGGAGACCAAATTGGTATTGGTGCTGAAAAGATGAAAAGAATAGCAATTAATATGAGGGAGTTTAATGAAAGAGCTTCTCAAATTAATTTTAAATTTAATTTATCAGAAGATGATGAAATGTTAATAGCAAATATGGCATATTTAGATAAAAAAGGAGAATATGTTATAAATCTTAGGGATGAACAGACTGGAAATATGATTGCCACAAAAGTATCAGAATTAACTGAACCACAAATTAAAAAGTTAAAAGAAATATCAGAACAAGAGCCAGAAGAGTTGGTTGATATTGCAAAACAAACAATGACAATAACTGAAATGATTAATAATAGTGTCACAGCAATGAAATATAGAATGGTATTTGGTGCAGCAGGTTCTCCGGAGGTTTTAAGATTTCAAGAAGATTATAAAGAAAATTTTATTAGAAATAAATTTGTTAAAGCACTTGATGGAGCAGTAAATGAAGATTTTGTAAAATCAATTAGAGGTGCTTTAACTAATTTAAAATTTGATGTTAATGATTTTGCTGGGAGTTTTACAAAGTTAACTACTGTTGGTTTAAGTGTTATGGAAAAAGTTGGAACTGAAATTGGCGAACTATTGAAAGGAATAACAGGGTTGGAGGTCATTGGAGATTTATTACCTTCTGTAAATTCTGAGTCGGGAAGCCCACTTAGTTTGACACCAATGAACAGTTTTGGACTAAGTTCTATAGGAACATCAAGTGCAAATCAAACAGATATATCAACTTTAAGCAATACAAACTTAACAAATGTAGTGCCTATAACAGTAAAGTCTGGGGATGATTTTAGAACATTTTTACAAGGTTTAGCAACTAAACAAACAGATCACAAATTACATATAGAAATTAAATTTACAAAACAAAACCAAGATAGTTCATTTTCTTCAATTCCTACAACAATACAAGATACTCTTATATATAATGAAGCAAATAATATTAGAAGTGCTCAATACAAAATAGCAGCTGAACCACAGTTTGGTTAATATATAAAAAAAATAAATAAAATAATGAGAAGTCCTTTAGATTTTGGTAATAGTGAAAGATTTAGAACAGATTTAGTTATTAAGAACTTAACCCCCTACAAAAAATCACCTTTTCAGAATACACCTCCATTTTACTATGAAGCAACACCTTTTGATAATATTTTAAGTGTTAAAGACACACCTGATGAATTAATTGATACACCTAAATTTGCAAATGATTTATATCGTAGAAATCAATATGGCACAAATAGTGGAACATATTCACAAGTTATTAACCCTAATAGATTAACAAATACTAAAACAAATTATGGTGAATATGGTAGCAGCAAAGCCTTTTTATTAAAATCAAGTTTACCAAAACTAAATGAGAATATAACTAAAAATTTCTATTTAGGTGTAACTGCCAATAATTATATTGATTCTAGTGAGTTTATACAAGATGATAAATTTAAATTTGACCCAAAAATTAAGAGAGATATATTATATTATTGGGGTGAGGGGAAGAATAGTTTTGTTCCAGAAACATACACACCATATGGTATTTTAATCAATGATAATGAAACAAAAAATAAATTATCTTCAGATTCTTATATTACAAATATTGGTGCAAAAAAATTAAAAGAATATTTTGAAAATAGAGTAAGTAGATTAACAGAAAAATATAATTTAAATAATAGGTTTAAAGCAACAGTAGATAATTTAGATAACCCATTAGGTATTTATAACCTAATAACTGGTAGAAATCCAATAATACAACCAAATTGGAGTATAACAACATCCAATAATATACTTGTTGCAGCATCACAAGTTTCTTTAGAATTAATTGGAGGGGAATTACCATTTCCTGCAATTATTGGAAGTTATTTTGATGAATCAATTAGTTTAAATGGTAATTTAAAAAAGGGAAATCTTGGTCCAAAATTCCAAAAGAAAAAAACAGGTTCACAATTATTCTATGATAATATGGGCTTGGGTCAAAAGATAACATTTCATAATAATATAAATTATAATTTGTATAAACCAAACTATGATAAAAATGGTGTATTAGGTTTATTTCTTGATTTATTCACAAATGATAAAAGTAATTATTATGTTGGAAATGATAATTTAGACATTAGTGATATCTCATCACCACAATCAGATTTACCTTTGGACCAATTTGGAAGGCCATTTAAGGCTATTGTATATGGGCCAACAGAAGTTTCAAAAGTTTATGAGGGTGAAGATTTCAATCCACCCACTGGATTGAATGGTGTTAATTATAATGATGGTGGTGGTGTTGAAGGTGGATTAACTTGGGTTTCACCAAAATATAAAGAAAATTCTGGTAAAAATGTTGGACAGAATGGAAAAGTTCTTGGTGATAATAACACAAAACAAACAACATTTGATTTAACAGAATCCACAAATTATAAATTTAAACCGGGCTCTATTTTGGATGATACTCAAAAATTAGTTGACTCTCAACCAAACGGAGCAAAAAGATTAAAACATATTGGTAATGCTATAGACCAAGTTAGTAAAGTATTTAATGATGGTTATAAAGAAATAACAAAAGGTTCAAAAGTTAAAACATATAAATATCAAAACCCTGAAACATTAACAAATGGCTCATTTGAAGAATATTGTAGATTATTTACAAAAGATTCTCCTTATATGACTTATGAGAGATTACAGAAAAAAAATGGAATTACCACAAGTGGTAGGAGAATGAAAAGTTCTGTTATTAATAATACATATGATTTAAGTATAACTCCAAGATTAGGTAATGATGCTAAAAAATATATGTTATCTATTGAAAATTTGGCATGGAGAACTAGTGATATGTATTTAGATTTACCTGAGTGTGAGAAAGGGTCAAATGGTGGCAGAATTATGTGGTTTCCACCTTATGACTTAAAAGTTACAGATTCATCAGTTGCAAATTGGAATACAAATGATTTTTTAGGAAGACCAGAGCCTGTATATACATATAAAAATACATCAAGAACAGGTACACTTGATTTCACAATTGTTGTTGATCACCCATCTGTTTTAAATGTTATAACAAATAAGATATTGGCAAATGAAAGTAATTCTGAAGCAATAAATGGAATTTTGGCATCTTTTTTTGCTGGCTGTTTGACTTATGATATATATGATTTGGCAAAGATATACAACACAATGAAATTATCTGAACTTGAGGAAATACAAAAAACAGTAAAAGAGGATAAAACAATTGTTGACCAAGTATCATATATTAAAAGAACTGTTATCACAGGAGCAGATCCAATTAATATAAAGGATACTAATAATCCTATAACTGAAACTATTTCAGATTTTGAAAAGTATGTTGGGTATTCTTTTTATTTTGATAATGATATGCCTAAATCAAATAGTGAGGACTATTTAAGTTTGTTTAATGTATATACAAGTAAAACAGGTTATGATGATATTTTTATGGACAATTATATTGAAGATAACTTTGTCCAACTTAATAATTTTATAGCAGATTGTAAAAAATTTCTTGAAGAAAGTGATGGCAATAAAGTTAGTTTAACACTTGAATCATCAGCATCACAACCAGGAACTGTGCCTTATAATAATAGTTTAAGTGAACGACGCAGTAATGTTATTGAAAACTATTTAAAAAAGGGAATAAATAATGCAAAAAATTTTACAATAATTACAACAAATGTTGGTGAAAAAACTGCGGTATCTGCTAAATCATCAATCAATAATAATACTTTTAATGTTAGCAAATGTAATGATTTTAAAGGGGATAGTATAAAAAGTGCAAATGCTATGGCTTGTAGAAGGTTAGTAATAAATAAGAATGTTGCCACTAAAACAACAAAACCAACAATAACATATACACCAACTAATACAAAAAATGAAGCAGAG
>Ga0172372_10003176_pt1 | contig 24424 bp, 40 predicted proteins | sample LakKiv5m_2_FD_114544 | JGI IMG/M metagenome (GOLD analysis project Ga0172372, IMG submission 114544) | Freshwater microbial communities from Kabuno Bay, South-Kivu, Congo - kab_092012_9.5m | ecosystem: Environmental > Aquatic > Freshwater > Lake | place: Democratic Republic of the Congo...
AATGACTGTGAATGGAGTTATACCCGTGGAACAGGCAATGGTGGTCAAAAGAAAAACAAGACTTCCAGTGCAGTGCATTGCAGCCATCGTGCCAGCGGCGCACATGGATACAGTGAAGCCAGCCGTAGTCAGTTGGACAATCGTCGTGATGCATTTCGAAAAATGACCGAATCTCCCGAATTTCAACGTTGGCTTAACATTGAAACTATGCTCCGTAACGGTATGATGGCTGAAATTGAACGAAGAGTGGAGGAAGATCTACGCAAAGTAAAAACAGAAATTCGCATTGACGGACGGTGGACTGAAGTTAGTGTAAATCAGCTAGTAGACAACCCAGACGATTTTATTTTCGAAACTAAGGAATAAACGTGATTGTTTATAAGATTAAACAAAAAAATTCCGAACTGTATTTAAAAGGTACACCATACTATCCTTCTTATGATGATAAAGGGAGAATTTTTTCAAAATTGAGTCAGGTACGATCATTTCTTACTTTGAGTTTAAAAATTCCCCGAAGACGAGATGAAGTCACAAATTGGAATATTATCAGTTATCGATTAGAAGTTGATCAAGTCTGCGATGTACATGAAATTGTAAAGTCCGAAAAGATTTTAGAGATGCTAAAACAATAATGTATAAAGTTGAAGTTGTTAGATTTTTAACCGCAAAAGTTTACAGGGAAGTAGGCATCTTTACTCAGGAGTTAGATAAGCAAGATGCAGACACTATTGCAGATTTTGTGGAACAACAAGAATTGGGTATACGAACAGCGTGGGATGTTTGGAAACTAAGAGACGACAGATGTATGACCATGTTCATGTTGAAAATAAACGATCTAACTGACGTTGAATAGATTTAACTCTAATTGGAATCATAATGCCCACAATTAAATTGCAACCCAATGAATGGACTCCTATTCTTGTTAGAATTGAACAAGAATATGGCCGAGCTGCTAGATATATTAGTTTTGTAATGAAACGTGAATTAGGATTTCAAATGCGACACTATAGTTATTGGCAAGAATCAACTAGACAAACCATGACCGAAATTCACTTAGATTTCGACGACGAAACTGCCGCAACTTTTTTTAGAATCAAATTCCTTTAATCAACATTATAAATAATTTTACAAATATTCGTTGATGTGTAATAATAGCGTATGAATAAAATTAGCACTTCACCTATAAAATTTACTCATCATGCTGATTCTTATGTAAGACGTTGTCGAGAACGCAACGAACCTGCAAGACCAGACATTGTGGAAATGTATACTAATATGGCTAAACAACGGCAACAAGAAGAATCTAAGCCAGACTGGTCTAGCAATAATTTAGAGCACGATCTGCGCACCACTGATTGGATTTTGCAAAAAGCAAGATCAAGTGAATCATACGCTCAAAATTTATATGCAGCCATGTGCAACAATGAATTTCAACGCAAAGAAGTGTGGCCTATCCTCAAAGATCAGCGATGGAGTTGCAGTTGGCGTTATGCTGGTGGCATTATTGCAGACATGCGCCAAGAAGGAGATTACATGGATTGGTACTGCAGCGGCATTAGAGATAGCACCCAACCTGATGAAAAAGAATGGAATTCTTGGACTCCGGAACAACAATATCGTTGGAGAGAAATATATAGTAAATATGTAGGTGAAAGTGTAGTCACTGATGAAATTCAAGAGGATTTAATGAAACTTGGATGGATTGTAATTTCAGATTCTGAAGAAAATATTTAAAGGAGAAATAACCAATGTTTGCAACTGCAACATATCGTACTGCCAGTGAAATCAATAATGCCATGCTTCGTGTGTATAATCATATGGCCGTGGCAGTTATTACCAGTTTGATTGTGAGTTTTTTAATTAGTTCTAGTTCAGGTGCAATGGCTGTGCTGTTTGGCACTTGGTTTAAGTGGGTTGTGATTTTTGCACCATTGGTGGCTGTTTTTGGAGTCAGCATTGCGCTAAATGCGAACCCCCCTAAGGAAATTGCCGTTTTACTGCTACATGGATTTGCGGCGCTTATGGGCCTCAGCATGGCAACTATTTTTGTAATTTACACTCTGGGCAGCATTGTCAGTGCATTTTTTGGGGCAGCAATTCTGTTTGGCACAATGAGTCTATACGGCTATTTTACTAAACAAAGTTTAGACAGTTGGGGTAAATTTCTATTTGTGGGCCTAATTGCAATTGTAATTGCCAGTGTGATCAATGTTTTTATTGGCAGTACAGTTGCACAAATGGTGATTAGCGCATTGGCTATTGTTATTTTTCTTGGTCTTACTGCATATGACACACAGCGAATTCGAGAAATGGTCAGCGAAGACACTAGCCCAGCAACCGAAGTTATGGCTGCACTAACTCTTTACTTGAATTTTATTAATATCTTTATGAGTTTGCTTCAATTATTTGGAGATAAGAAAGAATGAGAAATTTAATTAACATTGTAGAGGGCCGAATGATTTCCGACGCATGGTTTCAAGAAGGTAGTTTTCAGGCATTCAAAAGACCTGATAAAATCGAACGCTACGAAATTGCTCAAGAACCCGGCGTGGTGCAAACACTAGAAGGACCCGTGGAACACCCAGCTGGCTTTTATATCATGACTGGTCCCAAAGGCGAACAGTATCCTATTAGTCCAGAAACTTTTGAAAAGAACAAAGATGATTTGGGCGATGGACGAGCACAGCCAAAAAAGATTGTCAAATTAGCCAAAGTAGCTGATCATTCCGGAACAGTTGACACAAGTTGGGGACAGAAGTTACACTATAATCCAGAAGTAGACATCATTGTAAGGCATGGACCTGGTGACTACGGCGTAGTTAAACAGGATATTTTTGAAATTACATACGAAAGAGTATAATGGCACAAAGAACACAATACTGGAGTTGTACTAAGTTTGCTGATTGGCTAAGAGGCACTGCTAAACCCTCTGCAGAAACAGGCAAAGGATGGCGTGAGTGGGATAAACAAGCCAAACAACAACATCCTATTCGTTATTGGATTGCAGAGGAAGGATTGGATAAAGTTCAAAACTTTATTTGGTGGCCCGTAGATAGGATTTATGATGTTAAGTATTATATTAATAATCGCTTTATTACTCGTACTCATTGCCTTAGCAGCCATCCGAGTGATTGCAAGCGTGGTCATTGGGTTGATCTATCTAGTCGTATTTTGCCTTGCCTTTTTAACGAGTTGCGAGATTTTGTTGAAGTAGAACTGGCGTGGTTCCATATTGCTTGGGAGTCAAAAGAAGCACGTCAAAAATACAATGCGCCATTTTGGTCTACTGGATGGTTTAGAATTCGCACTTGGCGTTGCCCACAAGCAGGTTTGGATAATTTAGAATGGCAAATTAATCTTAAAAAAGATGAAACATGGGGTATGGGGCCCGAAGACGAAGGCTTTGGAGAACCTACTGGGCAAGCTAAAAACGCAGAGGAAATTCTGGCACTATACAAATGGTGGACTGAAGTTTACCCTAAACGGCCAGACCCGCATGATATCAGTGGGTGGACTGATTTCTGTGCACGGCGCAGAACCGACGGAGAACATTTTTGGGATCTTGAATCTCGCAGCGATGAAGAACGTGAGGAAAGCACACGTCTATTAGAATCACTACGAAAAATCGAAGAAGAGTACGAAAAAGAAGATACAGAAATGATGATCAGACTGATCCGAGTTCGCAACAGCCTTTGGACCTAAAAAATGAATGAATTTTTTACTTTTATTTTACAAACTATTTTCTATATTGTATTGTTTCATTTTTTTGCTAAAATACTAATAGCAGCAATAGAAGTAAAGCGACAAGAAAAAATTCGACAATTAGATAAGTTAGATGCGATTTCACACAGAGTCAGTGTGGAAAAACATGGCGATATCTACTATTGGTTTGATGCAGATGATGGTGAATTTTTGGCGCAGGGTAAAGACACAGAGTCTGTAATTAATGTAGTTAAATCTAGGTTTCCAGGACATATTTTCTTTGTACAATCTGAACATACAATTTATCAAATCCACGGTCCTGCTTGGGAATTACAACCTGTAACTGTTTAAGGCTGCTAATTTGAATCACGACTTTATTCAAGATCAACTTAGCATATGGCTATCGACTTTTGTGGAAATTCCTAATCAAAAATTAGGAAATTGGTCTCCTTGCCCATATGCACGCCGAGCAAGAATTGATAATAAAATTTCAATAATTTTTGCAGATGATCACAATTTTATTGAATCAATAAACCATGCAAAAAAATTGCTGGAGTCAAAAGAAGTAGTAGTAATCTGTTTTGATCATTTAGTGAACTCGGCTGATTATGTGCAACAGTTTGTAAAAAACATAAATAAAATCCTAATGAAAGAAGATTTTGTTGTATTGGAAGATCATCCTGACATACCCGAATCTATTAATGGAGTTTGCATGAATTTTCAAGAATGTGGATTATTACTAATGCAACAATTAAGCAAATTACAAGAAGCTAGTAGTCAATTGCGATCAAAAGGCTATTACGATACGTGGACTACGCGAGATTTAGACAATGTAGTAACATGGCGCCAAAATTAAAATTCTGCAGAATAAATTTAGATAAAACCAATTACAATATTTTTGATTACCCTTTTGCTAAAGAATTAACTTATGACGATAAGAAAAAATATTGGCCTACAATCAATTCTATCTATATGCAATACTGCGATTACAAAAATTTTACCAGCGTAATGCCTTTGTGGCCATTACAATTTATGGGTAACGGATCGGAATATAGAGTTATAGGTTATTTTAATAACCATAACGAATTAATTGCATGGACTAAACTAAGACAATTTGATCGGTTTAATATTGAATCGGAACAGTTTGCGTGGGACTATAATAATCCTGAATTACAGTTAGGAATTAAGAGTTTAGAATATGAATCGGCATATTTTCAATTATTGGGGTTTAAATATATCTGGTTAGGATTTGATGATCATTATAAACAAAAAATTCAAGGTTTTGAAATAGCGGGTTATTGACATGGATATATATCATATTTGGGCCGATAAAAAAGGCGATATTAGTGACCAAGAATGGGTTAACAATATGCGAAGGTTTTTTGATCATCTAAAATCAGAAAATCGATTATCATCATATAGAATAACTAGATGCAAAATGGGGTTTCGCAGTATGAATATACCTGAATGGCATATTATGATGGAGTTTGAAAATATGGCACAAATGGATTTAGCATTCAATGCTGTATTTCCCAAGACTGGAGAATTAGAACAAAAACACATGAGTTTTAATCAATTTGTTTCGGACAATATCCAACATGCACTATATAGAGACTGGCCTGATTCTTTATTATGAACAATTTTTATAAAACAAGTACAGCTTACAAAGTTTTAGATTTAATTAATGTAGAACGGGAGTTATTAAAAAGTGAATTAGTTGCATATAGTAAGGATCCAGTGCGATATTCGAGAAGATTTCGAATGTTAATCAATTTAGCACAATACGAAGTTAACATTTTGACAAAACTGCAAAACTTTTATACAGATAATGCCGATGATCTAAAAACTCTCATGGTTGATATCATTGCTACTGAAATTAAATCCTTAGTTGACAGAGATGCATAATCCATCTATTTTACATACAACTCCTGTATATTTTAAAAAAGTTTTAGATTATCATAATATCAGTCATTTCCCAAGTAAGTCTTCTATTCCTTATATCAGTGAATACAAAGAATATAACTACCTAATAGATATAAATTCTGTTTTCTCTAATAGTCCAAGCGGAGATGTTATTGATCGCACACAATCAATAGCTATGCCATTTAAATTACATATTGCCAGACCCTGGATTGTCCCTTTATCTAATAATCTGTCTTTAGATGAATCAATGAATAAAAGAGTTAACGAACTATCTGATTATAATGAAAAAATTAATATATTTTGGAGTGGGGGAATAGATTCTACTGCAGTAGTTGTTGCATTTCTTTTAAATTGTAAAAATATATCACAATTAAGAATCCTGTATTCAACGTCATCAATGAAAGAAAATCCGGCCTTGTTTCTTGCGTTAAGCAGTATCGAACAACTCGAAATGATGGAGTTTAGTGGTGACGTTTATTTAAATCAAAATTTAGATGGAATATTTATTACAGGTGATGCAGCAGACGATTTAACTGCAAGTTTAGATTTATCTTTTTATCAAGAGCATGGATTTGATGGTTGTAAACAACCATGGCAAGATTTGTTCTATAATAAAACTCAGAATTCTAATTTTGTTAATTTTTGTGAACAATTCTTTCAAAAGTCTGGTAGAGATATTACTACAGTGTTAGAGGCTAGATGGTGGTTCTATACTAATTGTAAAATACAAAAATTTCCTGCTTTAGCAAGTTATATTTTGCAACCACATCAACCTTTAGTTATTGGATTTTTTGATTTCTATGATTTTGAGCATTTTATGTTTTGGAATACTGATAGTATTTTGTCCACGCCCGATTATAGCAGTTACAAAAATCAATTAAAAAAATATATTTTTTTATACGACAAAAATAATAATTATTTTAAAAATAAAACTAAATTTAACAGTAATCAACTTTTAAAATATAGAAATAAAAAAATAGCATTGTTAAATCAAAATGCTATTATGTTGTTATCGGATGGTACAAGAATTAAAACTGACAATTTGCCCTTTTTAAGCGAACATGATTACAGACTCAAATACCAAAACTCTTTAGATTATTTATTTGATGTTTAACTATAATGCCCCCTGGCATCCGTTAAAGAAAGTTTGTTTGGGTAAATCCTATGCTCCAAATTTTTTCCAAGATATTGCAAATAGTAAAATCAGAGATATTTTGCAACAAATTGCCAATGAAACTGAAGAAGATTACTTAAGTATTCAAAGAACTTTGGAACAATGCGGAATAGACGTAATCAGACCATCAATTCCTGAAGATAACATATTAAATCATTTAGATATTAACGGTAAACTAACGTATGACATTACTAAGAGCTTTACGTTAATACCAAGACCTCCTATGCAACCCAGAGACAGTGTGCTAATAGTTGGCCAATCGGCATTGGCGACTAACACAGAATCAAAAAAGTTTCCGATTCCAAACTTAATTGAAATGACACCGATTACATTCGATGCTCCTTGTGTTACCGTTATAGGAAAACATTTAATAGTTGACCGGAGAGATTTTCCCGGTGTAGATGTTTATTTAAAAAATCAATTTCCTGACAGAATAATAGTTCCAGTCGACATAGGTGGGCACAATGATGCGGTGTTTGCCCCAGTCAAACCTGGTGTAATAGTAAGTACCTATTATCACACAAACTATTCAAATACGTTTCCCCAATGGGAAGTGTTATTCATTGAAAATCAAAGTTGGAATGCTGTGCCAAACTGGCGAAAATTGAAACACAGTAATGCTGGCAAATGGTGGATGCCGGGTGAGGAAAATAATCAAGAATTTACTGATTTTGTCGAAACTTGGTTAACCAATTGGGTAGGATATGTGGAAGAAACTGTGTTTGATGTAAACATGCTAATGGTAAACGAACAATTGGCCATCGTTAATAATTATAATAAACAAGTTTTTGATTATTTTCAAAAACATAAAATTGAACCTGTAATTGTACCCTTTAGACATAGATTTTTTTGGGATGGGGGAATACATTGCATCACTAATGATTTAATTAGGGAAGGCGCAGTTGAAAAATACATTTGACTTGACAAATAATCTGATTTATTTTATTATATACGTATTATGACAATGCATTTACACCACCCCGCTTTGAGCCTTAACGGTCGTCGAAAAGGAAAATCTAAATTTGCTTCTGCTGCTGCTAAACGACAGCAACAAGAATTGAAAGAATCTTGGGATGCTAATATGAAACAATGGCAAAGTATGAGTACATCTACAACATTTCGAAGTTCGACTCGTCGTGATCAAACTCTTGCTCCACGGATTCCACCTGGTCGGGAGACTAAACACATTCCCAGTTTAGATACTGGACAAACAGGTGCAGTAAGTAGCAAGCCAACTCAAATGTATACTGGTACAAAAATTATTGGTATTGGTACTTTGCACAAAAGCAATGCTGTTCCGGTATTCAGTGACGACGAAGCCAAAGACATGGCCAGAATGCGTCGAGGATAATCAAAGGAGAACTAGGTTAAAGTGGCAAAAGAAGAAGGAATGAAGATGACAGGTATAGTGCTTGAAGCACTAGGCAATGCCATGTTTCGTGTTAAAATTGACAACAGTGAGCATTTAGTCACTGCGTATATCGGTGGCAGATTGCGGCAGAATGAAATTAAGATTATTGAAGGTGATAAGGTCACATTAGAAGTGAGTCCATATGATCTCAGTAAAGGAAGAATTATGTATAGGTCATAATTTAAATTAAATAAATTTTTAAAAGGAAAAAAAATGAAAACGATTCTGGCAGTGATTTTATCAACAATAGTTTCTGCAGTTTCTGCACAACAATCTTATACTTTTGTTATACCAAATACTCCGGGAAGTATAAGTGATGTAATTGCACGATCAATGGCAACTATTTATAATAAGAAAACTGGTAATAGTTTAGTAATTCAAAATATCGGTGGTGGGCAACAAATTCCAGCTGCAGTAAAATTTGCAAATTTAAATACTCCGGCGGTAGCTATGACTACCACAGGAATTTTAGTGTTTAATCCAGTTATGCAAAAAACTCTCCCATATAGCTTAGAAATGTTCGATCATGTGGGTGGGATTGCATATACTCCAATTGTGTGGGTAGTGCGAGCAGACAGTCAATACAACAATATGAAAAGTATGGTTGAAAATTTGCATAAATCAAAAAAACCTCTAATTGCTTATGCAAATCTAGTAGAAGTTGTTAATTATCATGTATTATCGTCTAAATATAACTGGAAAAATGGAGTAGTAGACCCAGTTAAATATAAAGGGGTTCCAGAAGTAGTTCAGGGATTGCTGGCAGGTGATCTTGATGTTGCTGTTGTAACTAATACACAGGCAGTGTCTACACAAATTCAATCCGGCAGATTAAGAGTAATTGGCACTACCTTACCAAAATCATTTAAAGTTGGGAGTGTTACAGTAACTCCGGTGAAGGATCAAATTGATGTAGAACAATATACAGGTGGTGTATTTGTTTCACTTAATAAACGTTTCAATCCTGAAGAGGCAGCAAAATTAAAGGCAGATCTTTTTGCTGTAATGTCTGACCCAGCCTTTATGGTTGAACTTCAAAAATTTAATGTTATCCCGTTTGAAAACAATAACAATAATCTGAATCTTATTAAGTTTACGGAAAATTTCAGAAATGTTATTAAGCCGTTAAATCTTATAGTTCAATAAAATGAATTCGAATGAATACTTATATTACAAAATAACTGACAGTAATTTTACTAGTACCAACAAACTGCAAGCTCTCGAAAAGGCTAATGGTGATATTAGTAAATTACAATTGTATTTTTGTGATGACACGCACAAAACTTACGATTGGACTCAGGAACCTGTGCATAGTATTCATTCGTTAATTGATAAAAGAATTATCAAATTAAGAAATCAGTACAACTATATTTGTTTATGGTACAGCGGCGGTTTCGACAGTCATACTTTGTTAAATAGTTTTATACGCACTAAATCTAAGATAGACGAAATTATTATCTACGGAAAGCCTTGGATAAAAGATGTATTACACTCAGAACATGAATTTGCAAGTGAATATATTAAACATATTAAAAAACATTTTTATCCTAATGTAAAAATTAATTTAGTGATGTTGTCAAATAAAATTCACCAAGGCCTTTACAAAAAATTTGGTAATGATTGGATCTATAACGATTGTCAAAATAGTTTTAGTTATGTTAAATCAAGTCGAGGGTTAGGATTACAATATCAACCAGAATTTTCAAATTTGAAATTTCAGCACAACAGAATTGACATCTGCGGAACAGATAAACCTCGAGTGGATCTCAGAGATGGAAAATGGTACGCTGTTATGCCCGACGCTGCTATTATGGCATGGTTTGATGCAGCATGTGATTTGTTTTACCTATGCCCAGATGCAACTGAAATATATATTAAACAATGTTGGAATGCAATTAAATGGTTTGAAAGTTTCCCACACTGTAATCACAAATTAGTACATGAAGTTCAAGCACTTCAACGACCTACTTATTATGCAGCATGGAACTTAGCTATAGGTCGAGATGACGTATACCATGACATTGCAAAACATGGATTAACCAAAAAGTTTTATTCTCAAGGTTCAAAATCATTAGATTCATTGCATTATGAGTATAGCAATAATTTACATGGGGAAGCCGATATCTATAAAATTTATAAATCTGGACTAAGTTACATTACAAATAGATATAAAGATGTTTGGAACCCTGATTCAGGGTTCCAAACAGTTTCAAGCACACCTATTTATATTAAAGATTTCAAACCATTAGTCGATACTAAAACTTGACCCGCATCCACAACTAGTAGATGCGTTGGGATTATCGATACTAAAATTGGATCCCATTGCATCTTCCCGCCAATCTACTACAGCATCTTGAAGATATTGACTACTCGCATAGTCTACTAACATAGACCCCCCTGTAAACTCTATTACAAAGTCGTCTTCTGCTTGATCTTCATCGAATGTAAAACCGTACTGCATTCCCGAACAACCTCCGCCCTGTACAAATATACGTAGTTTAAGTTCAGGATTACTTTCTTCAGTTAATAGTTCTTTAATTTTTGATTGCGCTGAATCTGTCAAAGTAATCACGTTCATTTTCCTGCATAGATTCTAATATTTACACGATCCCAATTAATACAACGCCAAATATTGTCGAAATATTTTGACTTATTGCTAGCATAATCTTTAGCCCATGCATGCTCCCACCAGTCTATCAAAAGTGCAATATCTCTTTTAATTTGATGATTTTTAATTGTTTTTATTTCTCCAGTGCGTGACAAGTAAATCCAGCCCGATCCCTGGATTTTCATTGCTTCCTCTCTCATCTTTTCACGAAATTTTTCAAAACTATCAAATTTGCGTTCAATTAAGGCAAGACTGGCTCCTCGGGGTTTATTTCCCATTTTTGGTGGCATTAACTGTGGAAAGAAGATATTGTGTAAAAATGCGCCAGCTTCGTTAAAAACTGGATCTCCTTCACCTTTATTGTACCTGTCAACATAGCTTTTTGCCAATTCACCATAATGATAATCTATTGTAGCTTTACTCATTACCGGAGCAAGTTGATTTCTATTATAAGGTAAAGACTCTAGTTCAAGTTTTGGTTTGTTTTTCGATTCTACTAATCGTAATAATTCTGCCATTGTAGTCATAAAGTTATTTATTTGTTTGCCATAAATACAAATAAACGGATTTAGACCAATGACTATAACTGCAAATACATTTTTAAGTGTAAACATAGGTGCTGCACCCAATGACGGAACCGGTGATCCGCTTAGAACTTCATTTATAAAACTGAACGACAATTTCGCACATTTTACCGATACTATTTGGCCTAACATTCAAATTACAAGACTGTTTTCGGATATAACCAGTTCTTTTATTAGTTCATTTAATTTAGTCCAAGCAGATAACGTCGAAGCTTCGTTCATTGGTAACGCAAATACTCAGTATGTCGGTAATACTTTTGCTGTTAACACTTTTAGTGTAGATAACTTTGTATCAAATGTAATTTCAGCTAATGTATTGATAGGTGTTTTGGGCAGTGCCAACGCAAATGCAGCATTTATAACTAATTTAGTAGTATCACAAACCGGAACAATAAACAATCTAACTGTTAATAATTCGATTACAACAACAAGTTTAAACACAGGTGTTATTGGAAATACTTCCCCAGGATTAGGATTTTTTACAAATTTATCAGTTTCTGGCGACATATCTTTGGGGACGAGTTCCAATGTAGGAAATGTACGGTGGCTTACCAGGGATATCATTTCAACTGATTTTACAGTAGGCTCGGATCTGTCATTAAACTTAAGTAGAGGAATATCTTCACAATATAGACTATTTACATTAGGCAATTCTACTGTATTTGTGTCTAATTTAACTTATGGCACTATATCTGCAGGTACAGAAAGAATTTATGTTTTTAAAAATAACACTAGTTCCCCGGCAACCAGATATATTACTCTTCCTACAACACTTAATAGTGCAAATGTATCAAATATCGCAGTCAGTCCAGGTGGGAGTGCGTTTTTGCATTTTATACCTTTTGACAACACATCAGCAAATGTTTATGCTCTTATAGCGAATTGTTAAATTATGTCAGTACCAATTTGGCTTACTCCTCAAGGTGATTTAGGAATTATACCCGAACAAGAATATTACGAGTTCTTTTTCGACGCTTACAACCCTGCAGGGGGCGATCTTACTTATAGTTTGATTTCGGGATCGTTGCCTTCGGGATTAGAAGTTAGACCAAATGGCACTATGTTAGGAATTCCTGTAGGCAGAGTAGCTGGGGTCACCTTAGCTGTTCCAAAAGTTACTACTAGTACTTTTACTATCAGAATTCGAAATAATCAAAATTTTGTTGCTGACAGAACATTCAGTGTTACCGTAGCAGGAATATTACCACAAACATTTACTCCAACTTCTGCCAATTTGGGAACTTATCTAGACGGTACTTATGTTTATATCGATATTAATACTGTAGAACCTAATAGATTTCTTCAATCAACATTCAGTATTATTGAAGGTGAATTACCACCTGGACTTTCATTTAATGAAACAACCGGAATTATAAAAGGCTATATTACTCCTGTAATTAGTAGCCAAAGTGCAGAAAATACTGGGTTTGATAATAGTACGTTCGACATTTTGGGTTTTGATTTTACTGGCATAAGCATTAGCAAAAATTATCAATTCACCATAAAAGCAGATAATACAATTACTATAGAAACTCAGACTTATGAAATTGATGTTATTGCCGTTGGCAGTTTAAGTGCAGATAGTACAAATTACACTGCCGACGATGTAAGTATTGTTACTGCTGACATACTGGGGCCAAAACATAACCCTGTAATTTTAAACGAAGAAGGATTAATTGCAACTGTACGACAAAATACCAATGTACAAATTTTAATTGAAGCTTTAGACTATGAAGCAGATTCATTGACCTATGAAATTGTTTCTGGCAGTTTGCCAAATAATCTGACTCTCGACGACACAACAGGATATATTTTTGGACAAATACCTTTTGGGCAATTGGGATCGTCCACGTATGAATTTACAGTACAAGTAAAGAAAACTACTTTGCCTTATTATATAAGCGATCCTAAAACATTTACTTTAAAGGTGTTAGGACAAATTTCCGACATTGTTAATTGGCAAACTCCTTCAGATTTAGGTATTCTTTATACCGGGGAAATAAGTGAATTATCGGTTTATGCTACGGTTCCCAGCGGAAGGCAGTTAAACTATAGATTGGCAGAAGAGTTTGGTACTTTGCCGTACGGATTGACTCTGTCAGAAGATGGATTATTAACAGGTAGAGTAAGCTTTGATACTTTTATGTTAGACAGCAATACAACTACTTTTGATAGTAACACAACAAAGTTTGATAAAACTTACAGATTTAAAATTGCAGCTTTTGATATAGGAAATTACGTTTATGATGTAAAAGAATTTACAATAAAAGTGATTGATCAAGACAGTAAACCATATGAGAATTTATACATACAAATATTGCCAACCAGAGAACAAAGACAAATTTATGTAGATGTCTTGGGCAATTCGGATATATTTCCAGAAAGTTATCTATATAGAGCAAGCGATCCTTGGTTCGGCAAAAACTTTAGTAGAAGAACTTTATTTTTATCTGGATTGAATCCCGACCAAGCTGCAGATTATATCGCAGCAATGCAATTAAATCATTATTGGAAAACCTTAGGGTTTGGAGAAATACGAACTGCACAAGCATTAGACAATAATTTCAATGTCAAATACGAAGTTGTTTATATAGAATTACTAGATAAAAGTGTAAATTCTCAGGGTGTTGGACCTAATTTGGCGGTTTCCTTACCCGCCAATTCACGAAACATTTCTACAATTTATCCTAACAGTTTCCCTAATATGGCTCGAAGAATCGCAGATGGGATCGGCTATCAAAACAGAGGTATATTGCCCAGCTGGATGACCAGTAGACAACCTGATGGTAGAATATTAGGATTTACACGGGCACTAGTTTTATGTTATACCAAACCTGGCCGAAGTGCAGAAATAGCTTATAGAGTAGCAAGACAACAAGAATTATTCCAATTTATTGAGTATACCATTGACAGATACTTATGGGATAATAGTTTAAGTAATGTATATAATAAAAACACTCAAACGTTTAGGCCTAATAATTTTGTAATTGGTGCAGGATTAATTAGTGGCAATACTCAAAGTAATATAATTACTGGAATTACATCAAATGTTACTGGATCAGGAACTATTTCCGGTGTGTCGGGTAATGCGTTTATAACTGGTAACAATACCGCATTTAATATCGAACTAAGGATCGGTAAACCATTGTATCAAGCCAACACTGGTAGCCTACTAGGCACTATTTCTAGCATTCGAAGTGCCACAGTATTAACCCTATCTTTACCATTATCTTCTACATTGCCGGACACTAGTTACATAGCAACTATAAGTAACACAGATTTTATTGATGAAATACATGTTGGTGATACTCTACTAACAAATAATAATGTAATTTTAGGTACAGTAAAGACTATTTCCAGTAGCAGTAACTTAACATTATATTCTAATTGCCTCTCAAATGTAAGCAGTATAGAATTTTATCATTCTAATAGAGATCCTTATGGTACACCGGGCAGTGACGATAAATATCTCAAATATCCCCAAGTTGGAGTAATTTCATAATATGACAAGTCAGATTAATTTTAACAATATAGACGGTACTTATCCTGTCGCAGGACAAGACAATAGCAGTCAAGGATTTAGAGATAATTTCACAAATACTAAAAATAATTTTGAAATTGCCTACAACGAAATAACAGATTTGCAAGCTAAAGCTATTTTGAAAAGTCCGTTGAACAACGGAACCTTTAATAATGACATGCAAGGTAATCTCATTGCTAATCCTAAATTTCAGGGTATCAGAGAACAAATTTATAATTTAGGTGCAACTGTTAGTGGATCTATTACTGTAGACTTTAATACAGGAGCTTACCAAACAATGACTTTGGCAGGATCCGCTTCTATTGGAAGTTTTGCAAATTTCGGTCCCACTAATGGGTCTTTTGCAAGGCTCAAACTAGAAGTCACAGTTCCAGATGCAGCTTATACTCTAACATTTCCGTCAACTGTAAGCATCAATGTAGATTATATTGCAGGTTGGAATACATCAAACAGAACTATTACTTTCGACGGACCGGGCACTTATGTATATGAATTAAACACTGTAGACGGTGGCACTACTTTTAACCTAATAGATTTGTCCAATAATAAGACCAATGTCATGGGTGGCAATTTGGTTATCACAACTGGAATAAGTGGTAATGCAGTAAATGGTATTGTGATGACTGTATCAAATGTTGGCGGAGTAGTCGTAGGTAATATTCAAGCAAACAACTTTATTGGTAATATTGTTAGCTTGGGCAGCACCGACATCAGTGCCACTGGAAATATTACTGCAAACTTTTTGGTTGCGAATCTCGGTATCGACGGCACGTTAATAACTTCAATACAGCCCAATATAACTAGTTTAGGTAATTTAACCAGTTTGACAGTTACCGCAAATGCATCCATTGGTAATTTAACTGTAAACGGTATGACCGATATGTGCGGCGGAGACATGTACGGTGTACAATATACTAATGCAACAGATGGTGGAACTAGTTTATTGTATTCTAATGTAGGGCTTGTTATAATTAATCCAGTTTCAAGTACTATCAGTACCCACACTATAGTAATGCCAGGAACATACGGTACAGCAGCAAATGGTCAGATTGTCAGAGTTGCTTTTGCAAATACAATTACCACTTTAAATCAAAATGGTCAAGGTAGCGACACTGTACGTGGCGGATATGCAACTGCAAACACCAGCATGGGCGGAACTTGGGTTTATTATCGTAATGCTGCGATTAACGGTGGAAATGGTGTTTGGTATAAGATCGGTTAATGATTTTTTGACATATTGATTTTAATTTGTTATAATTACTCAAGGAGTTAATCAATATGAAACAAGTAGACCTTAATCTTTACACCAAATTTGTAGCTGCTGTAACCAGTCTGGAATCCAATAACTACGATTATTTGCACAATCGAATCGAATCTTTGCGGTCTGCTGATCCATTACTAAATCCTAGTCTAGCATTGACGGCTTGTATTGGTTTAGGTAGCGAATGCGGTGAATTTCAAGAAATCCTAAAAAAGGTTTTCTTTCAAGGTAAACCATATAATGAAGACACCAAACATCATCTCAAAAGAGAATTGGGAGATATTTTTTGGTATTGGACTAATGCATGTAGAGCGTTAGGTCTAGACCCCAACGAAGTTATTGACGAAAATGTTAAAAAACTAGAGTCTCGTTATCCCGATGGCAAATTCGATGTTTATATGAGTGAAAATCGACAACAAGGAGATCTGTAATGTTATTTTTTAAAATGGATGAGGAAACTTTTGACGCTTTGTTGTCTGTTTTAGGTTATATGCAAGACGGAAGAATTTTTTTAGCCAGATCCAAACTAGAAGAAATCTTAGGTCTAAATACAGATAACGCAGCTTAGGAAATATGAAATGAAAAAAATACTGCTAACTTTGATTATTGCTTCTGTGACTATTAGTGCACAAGCACAACATCGTCATCATAGACATAATAATTATAATCATAATTGGGTCGCTCCAGCTATTATTGGTGGTATTTTGGGCTATGCCCTAGCAAATAATCATGTAGAAGCAGCGACGGCACCTGTATTACCTCCCCCAGTAGTTTACTATCCGCAGAATGGTGTTGTATATTCTTGTCCATTGGGGTTCAGACCGGTTTATAATAGAGTATGGACCACTGATCGTTGGGGTCGGGCGTTTACAGTAGACAATTTTGTGGGATGTCAATAATGCACCCGTTAGTTCAAGATTTAACTCAATTAAAAGATGAAGATTTACACAAAAAAATTCACGAATTAACCACGAGACTAACACAAGCATATAGAATGGGTAACTATGCATTAGCAGGACAATGTCATATGTTGTTAGAAGATTACAATGCAGAATCAATGCGAAGAAATCAAAAAGTATTAGACGAAATGCTGGCTAAAAACGATAAGTTTAATGGTATCATTGACATTAAATGAAGTATGATCATTACGGACAAGTTTACGTTGAATCAACAGATATATGTAGTCTGTTATATAAAAATCCCGACCTCAATATTGAAAATTTTTTAGTAGAAGACCCCGAAGCTTACAATAAGTCAGTACAATTTTTTCATGTAGATTTTCCGAAGCTTAAAAAATATAATAAAGATATTCAAAATCAAAGTGTTGAAGAATTTGATGATATAAATCAATCAACTTGGTTGATGCCTGAGTTGTATAAATTTATGGATATCAAATCTTTTCTATTAGATAAATGTAACACAAAAATAGAACATGATCGTGTAGAACAAGAGCTGAAATTATTTGAAGAAAGAAATCTAATAGACTTGCTAAAATTCCTTTATTATCTAGTAGAAACTATGCGAAAACATAATATTGTGTGGGGAGTTGGTAGAGGCAGCAGTGTGGCCAGCTACGTTTTATTTTTGTTGGGAGTACATCGAATCGACAGTTTGAAATATGAATTAGATGTTTCGGAGTTTTTAAAATGACCAAAGTTTATAAAACTGCAACTGGCAAAAGCTTAAACATGGACAGATTGCGGTTACTCAATGAAAAAGAAATAGCAGTCGGTAATAATAAAATTAATGCTCGCGGAGATGAAATAGACAACGCAGGTAATGTAATTAGAACCAGAAATGAAATTATTAAAAATCGATACAATCAAAAGAGATAAAAATGACAGGTAAACTTCAATTTGCACACAAAGTAACAAATTTAAAGCCATTGCATGACAATATTATTGTAGCTAACATGAATTTTGGATCAAGACAACTTAGCAGTGGTATTATCATGCTAGGGGACGATGCTAAGACAGATGGCATTCGTCCACGATGGGCCATGGTATTTGCAGTAGGACCAGACCAAACGGATGTACGGCCTGGACAATGGGTTTTAGTAGAACACGGACGCTGGACTAGGGGCGTCGTTATTAGCATGCAAGGTTCCGAATTTGCAATCAGAAAAGTAGATAATAACGCTATTTTACTTGTAAGTGACGATCCCCCCGATTTTGACGACATGGTTTCTACGGCAGTTCATGCAGAGAAAAAAACTTTAAATTATGAATAAAAAAACTTGGACTCTTGAAACAAAAGTGGATCCCGACAATCCCGATGATCTTATACTGGAATTTCCGCCTGATTTATTAGAACAAGCTGGATGGAAAGATGGAGACACTTTAATTTGGACTGTCAATGACGATGATTCTGTTTTTCTTACTAAAAAAACGGATTAATTATGGGTTTTGTTAAAAGGTGGGACGTGCGCCAGATTTGTAATGAAATCGGTCGTTGCTCTGCTGAATTAAACAGTCCTTACAATGATGGATTTGTTCAATGGGGAGCCAAAAAAGATCTTTACGAGATTAAATTCTTTTTAGACAACATCTTAATAAATTCACCTAAATTTGCAGTCGAAGACCAATATCTACTAGATAAAGAAAAAGAAAAATTAATTAGTATTTTAAAAAATGATATTCAATAAGGTAAGAGAATTAAAAGATCAAGGTAAACGGATCGGAATTACATTTAGTACATTTGACTTGCTTCATGCAGGTCATGTCGCTATGTTAGCAGAAGCTAAGAATCACTGCGATTATTTAATTGCAGGACTTCAGACTGACCCTACTATCGACAGACCTGATACAAAAAACAAGCCAGTACAAAGCATAGTAGAACGTCAAATTCAACTTGCAGCTACAAGGTATGTTGACGAAATTGTGGTATATCAAACAGAAAAAGACCTAGAGGATATTCTTCTTACATTGCCAATTGATGTACGCATACTTGGCATAGAATACAAGGACAAAGGATTTACCGGCGAAAAAATCTGTAATGATCGAGGAATAGCACTGATCTTTAATAAACGTGATCATAGTTTTAGTTCCAGTAGTTTACGAAAAAGAGTATGCCAATCGGAAAGCATTTCTGCCGCAAAAAGTACAGAATAGGAAATATCATATATGAAGGGCGTCGAGGAAGAACTCATAAACAAAATTAATCCACATTGCTTTCGTAAACCGGGCATTCCTTTAGTCTATATTGCTACCCTTAAATGTGCCTCTACGTATTACAGCACATTGTTATTAGATAATGGGTGGGAGAGAATTTATTTTACAGATATTGATTGGACCAATGATCAAGTATTTGGATTTATCAATGATCCAGACTTGAGATATTTTAAAGGTCTGAGCGAAGATGTTCTTAATGCTGAATCTGAAGAATTAGAATCGCATATCTTAATAACTTTAAAAAACTTTAATCAACATCTGGGACTGTTTAGTTTTCATACTTTACCTATTACAACTAAATTACAAAGTTATGCTGACAAAATAGACTGGATACCTATATTTGATGGGTTTCCCCACCATAAAATATTTCTTGAATTATTAAAACTACATAATTTAACCGCAGAGCCTGGAGAAAATTTAGATCCAAATGTTGCAACTGAATATAAAAAAACTCATTATGAAAAATTTAAAAAATTAACTGACAAAAAAGGAGATTTATATAAAATTTTTACCGCAGGTAATCGAGAATTGTTTAATAAAGTTAGTTCTAAAATCAATCCCAATGGCGCTACTTGGCAAGAAATCTCTTGGCTAAAACATAAAAATAGTGTATAATTGTTTATCAAATTAAGGATTGTAAATGCGTGATCTATGGGTAGAAAAATATCGACCGACGTCGGTCGATCAGTATGTTTTTACTGATGTCAGTACTAAACAACAAATCGAATCTTGGATTTCGGACAACAGTATTCCTCATCTTTTGTTGCATGGGCCTGCAGGCACTGGTAAAACCACACTAGCAAAAATTTTGGTCAATCAACTTAATATTGACGATTATGATTTTTTACAAGTCAATGCTTCTAGAGACAACGGTGTAGACTATCTAAGAAATAAGATCGAAGGATTTGTCAGCACACTACCTTTCGGTGATTTAAAAATTGTGCTGCTGGACGAAGCAGATTATTTGAGTCATAACGCACAAGCATTAATGCGCGGATTAATGGAAACTTATCACAGTCAAGCAAGGTTTATCTTAACTTGTAATTTTGCGCATAAAATTATTGCACCTCTTAAATCCAGATGCCAAGAATTGCATATTAATAAAACTGACCAGACTGAATTTACTGCAAGAGCAGCAACCGTGTTGGTAAGTGAAAACATTGATTTTGACTTAGATACCTTAGACAGTTATGTTAAAGCAACTTATCCTGATCTTAGAAAATGTCTAAATTTACTGCAGGCTAACAGTACTTCAGGCAAATTAATTAGTGCTAAAGAAAATGACCAAGCTGGCACTCAAGATTACAGACTAGCAATGGTAGAACTTTTTAAATCTAGACGAATTAAAGAAGCAAGAAAACTGCTTTGTAGTCAGGTCAGACCCGAAGAAATGGAAGATGTATTTCGATGGATGTATGATAATTTAGACATTTGGAGTAGCACTGAAGAAGGTCAAGACGACGCAATTTTAATTATCCGTAAAGGTTTAGTCAATCATGCTATTGTAGCAGACCCAGAAATTAATTTAAGTGCCACTATAGTTGAGTTAGCACAAATTGGTTAAATATTCATATGAATAAAAATATTTTTTCTGTCATGCGTGCTAAGAAAAAAAGGGTAGTAGATCCAAATGCACCCCCAAGGCCTACTCTTTTAGGACACGAAAAAGAAATGAAAGGCTGGAGAGAACAATTTTCCATAATTAATCAACATAGTCTAGAACAAGCACACACTATCGACTCTTTGCGAAGAAAAGTGAATAGACTACAAGCACAAGTCGATGCACTAACCAGTATTGTAAACAGGATAAAATGAAAAATCGAATTATTTTAACTGACGCCGACGGCGTCTTATTGGATTGGGAATATGCCTTTGATGTATGGATGACCCAGCATGGATTTCAAAAACAAGACAGTCTTAAATATAATATTCATAAAAGATATAATATCGATGATCAACAAAGTAAACGACTAGTAAAAATCTTTAATGAATCTGCCCATATAGGATTTTTGCCCCCGCTTCGTGACGCAATGTTTTATGTAAAAAGACTTCACGAAGAACATGGATTTGTATTTCATTGTATTACCAGTCTGACCACTGATGTAAATGCCTGTGAATTAAGAAAAATGAATTTACAAAAACTGTTCGGTAAAACAGCATTTGAAAAATTTGTATTTTTACCAACTGGAGCTGACAAAGATGATGCATTAGCTGAATATAAAAACTCAGACTTGTTTTGGATTGAGGATAAAATTGTAAATGCAGAATTAGGTCAAAGATTAGGACTAAAAAGTATTTTAATGGAACACGGACACAATATGGAGTACGCTAATAGTCAAATACCTTTAGTAAAAAATTGGCGAGAAATATACAGTATTATTACTTCTTACCACAATACTCATCACATGTAAAAATTCTACCTTCTTTATATAAATCTTTGCTCCAAGCAGATTCTACTTCAGAAAAATATTTTATAGCTTGTTCAATGCCTACTAAGTAGGCATTGTTATTTTTTACTATTTTTTTTAGAAGTTCGTCGTCGCCATAATGATTACGTTGAAATTTAGAATTTGGATAAAATCCTAAGAAACAACAAGGATAAACTTCCCCAGTTGCAGTTATATAGATTTCGTTATATAATTTAGTTAGACAATTTTTTTCTTTACTTATAGGCTCCGTAGGCCAATTTGGGTTTCTTTTTGACTGTTGAACCCATGCTTCTATTCTTTCGGGGTAATTTTTTTGAACTGGTCTTGTTCTATCCATTAATTGATGAGTCAAATTTCCAGCTCTATTATATACAGGCCCCGAATCTCGGCCATCATTGATAATATTAAATTTTTTAAAACCTAATTCTTCACTTAATCTACGACATTCTTCAACTTGATGTAGATTGTGATCAAAGACAATCATACGCCATATAGCTGTCCCCCCAGCATTAATGAAATTTTTTGCGTTTCTTATTACTAAATTCCAATTAGTATTTTGTCTATATAAATGATGGGTGTCTTGGAGTCCATCGATGTCAAATCCCACTGTTACATTTTTAATTTGACCTAATTCGGACCATATATGAGGTTTGGCGCTGGCATTTGTGCTTATTTCTATTCTGAGATTAGGATTTATGTCAGTGAAATATTTTACAATTTCCAAACCATCCCGAGCTGTAACAAAATCTCCAAAATTACCATTAATTAATATTCCCCAAAGCTGTTTTAAAAAAGGTTCACTAAAAATATTTTTCGCTTCTGTCAATGTCATATCATGAACAGGATAACCTAAGTCTGTGTCATATCCTGCTATATTTCTAGGACATAACGAACAGCTGGCATTGCATCTAGTGCTTATTTCAAGGTGAACCCTTCTTATCGATTCATAGTTTATCATCGATAATATTTAATGTCTACACAATCTCCTTATAGATTTTTAGGATTTCCACTACCGCAGGATGACGTTGTATGTCTTTGCCTGACATTTCGATTCCGGCAACAAATTTACATTGTTTATATTGGGCTACTAGTTCTTTAAAATCTAATAGGCCGTTATCCGGATCTCGTCTATCAGCTTGACGGGTATCACCAGTTACGATCATTTTACTATTTTCGCCTAACCGTGTTAACAGCATTTTCATTTGATTTGGTGTTGCGTTTTGCATTTCGTCTGCAATAATCCACGCATCTTTAAATGTCCGTCCACGCATGAATGCCAGTGGGCTTATTTCTACTATTTGTTCGTCTAGCATTCGGGCGATTTCTTTGCGATCATAATATTCCAGTAAAACATCAAACAAGGGTCTGGTCCAGGGTTCCATTTTTTGATTAAGATCACCTGGCAAAAATCCATGCTGTTCATCATCTACACCTACTGCTGGTCTGGTCAGCACAATCTTAGTTACTTGACCTTGCTTCAAAGCTTGAATACCTGCCATTGTGGCCAACATGGTTTTACCTGTTCCAGCAGGCCCTGTTGCAAAAATTATAATTTTACCAGGATCTGTTAATAGGTTTATGTAGGCTTCTTGATTTAAGGTTTTCGGTAGTAGTTGAACCTGACGTTTTTTACTGTAGTATGTGTTTAATGAAACAACATTACTTTCTACTGCTTCTGCTTGATATAGTTTGGTTTTTCTTTTTGACAATGTGTCCTCCTAATTGAAAAAACTCTATCATGTCTATTTAAAACTTGAAATTAAGTTCAATCAGGCAGTTTAATAAAATATTTTTTGGCATAAGTATTAGACTGTTCTGTGTATTTTAAGCTAATACCAACTGCCAATTGTAAAACTAAATAAACAATAATAAATACAATTATGGCTATTAACATCAAAGAACTTTTACAAAATATTAAAGACATCTACATGACAGACAGTAGTTTGGAAACTTTACTGGATTATGAACGGGTATTAGATGAACTTGATTTGTATGCATATAAAAATTGGAAGAAAGGTGAATTAATAGCCGGCCCAATTTACGATAAATATTTTATTACTTGCAAATGGAAATTTAATTTTAGGGACATGCCCGATCCTGACGGTGCTGCAAGATTGTTAAACTACGGTTGTGAAGTAAGTTATAAAGTCGACACTTTTGAATATCCCATTGAAGTTAAAAGCCCAGATGATTTTAAACCTGGTACAAAGGTTCCCAGACTGGTTTCTAGACCAATTTGGGTCGTTACTGTTACTATACCCAAACACTTAATGAGCGAAGTTGAAAAGGGTAGCGTAGAACTAGAAAATGAAACATTAGACAAAGAAGAAATAGAGTCTGCCGAAGAAGAAGGCCAAGATGATGATGTTTACCAGACTCAACCACAAGGTCAACTGCAAAATGTACAACAACCTGCCCCACCAATCCAGTAATCTTTTTGAAGGTCTCGAACAAGATGATCTTGCAAGATTAGTTCATCCAAAAGTTCATATGGACGAATTCAAAAGCAAAATGGGCGACGACGCAGATATTCTTGTGGTTAGTTTTAAGGTAAAAGAAAAAGAACCGGCAACCGATTTAATGAGTTTTATAGAAAGAGGGTACGATTGGGTATTAGATGC
>Ga0172372_10003177_pt1 | contig 24420 bp, 17 predicted proteins | sample LakKiv5m_2_FD_114544 | JGI IMG/M metagenome (GOLD analysis project Ga0172372, IMG submission 114544) | Freshwater microbial communities from Kabuno Bay, South-Kivu, Congo - kab_092012_9.5m | ecosystem: Environmental > Aquatic > Freshwater > Lake | place: Democratic Republic of the Congo...
GCCTCATATTTTCCGTATGAAGACCTTTGCCCCAAACAGATTTTCATATGGCACGAACCAGTACAGGAGGCACTCCGAGGATCTCCAAATCTGCGCTGATGCAGCAGCACATGCAGGCGCGGAAACACAGTGGCCTGAGTCAGCAGGCCTGGCTTGACACCACGGGTGTATCCAAAACACTTTGCTTGGCTGTAAATGCGTTTGAGTGCGCTTAACCGCAGAGTTGCGCAAAGTTCGACGCAGAGTTACGCAGAGAAAGATAACTCTGCGCAACTCTGCGGTTACCTCTGCGTATCTCTGCGGTTAAACAAAACCAGGTTAATCTTTGCGCTCCAGGTTGAGCCGAGCCTGCGGAAAGGGGCTTCGGGGAATGCTGCCTGAAAGGAGCCGGAAAACAAGGTGGTGTCGGTCGGGGGGTTACTTTCAAGGAACTCTATACCGTGTTATCTGGCGATATCCCAGAGTATCGGGTCGCCGGAGGCTAAACAGTTACAAAACAAGATTGTATTTCAACAAAAAGCCACCTGTATAGGTAGGCTTCAAACCCAGGTATGGTTCAACCTGATCAGCGGGTGTACCTTCCGGAATATTCTCCACGGCAACGCGGGTGAAGTGATCGTAGAACAGATCGCCGAACAAATCGAGCGAAAGGCCCTTCAGCAAAGCAATACTCAGGTTGTTCTGCCACAGCACATTGCCATTCAGGTTATTGGTATAGTCGGCAAACCAGCCGATTTTGCTGCTGAAGGCCACCTTGTTATCAAAGAATTTGTCGGAAAACTGGGCTTTCAGGGCATAACCCAGCTGACTGCGCGACTGTTTCCCGGCTTCATTACCCAGTGGCTGACCCGCCAGCGCAGCCAATCCATCATTCCCCACATAAATGAATCGCCAGCTCGCGGGGGCGAAGAAAAAGGAAAGTTTCGGAGTGGGTTTATAATCAATACCGGGAGCAACTGCCACCCTCACAGGGGCCAGAAAGTCAGACAACAGATCTTCTGCATTGCCACTCAGTGTATTTCCAACGTAGGTAGGGAGTAACTGGGATTCGGCCGTGGCGTCCACTGCGACGAAAAACTTGTTCAGTGCAATATTGTATCCGTATCTGGAGCCCAGACGCAGGATATCGAGGTTCTTCTGGAACGGCTTGCTGCTCCCGCCGAGGCGCTGCGCCGAAAGCTGGAGAGACAGGTCATTGTTCCAGTAGAATTTGTTCCGTTTGTTGTTGGCATACAGATTAACCAGTCCACCGACACCCAGACGATTGCCTCCCGAACTCAGTTGCGGGTTGATGATACCGAGGCCCGCCATATCAAGGCCGAAACCACCGCCGAAAGACCACCCGGCCGTATCACGGGCAGACAGTTTTTTAATTTCGGCCAGGCGATCGTTACCAGCCTGGGCAAACATGGAGGAAGTGCATCCCGCCAGCAGAAGTACGAGGAAAAGAAGATTTTTTTTCATGTTTAAATGAGTTAAGAGATGAATCAACATAGCTCCGCAGGCACATACGTCACCCGTGTGCGGAAAATTAAGTAAAGTAGTATCAGCAGTGGATTATTTTCAGGCGTCTCCTTCATCGTCGCCCGGTTCGAGCAGGTCTTTCTCCCGGGGTTCCGGGTAAAATACTTCCACTTTTTCAACCGTCAGTTTACTCAGTGGAATGATAATAGCACGGTCGGAAGTTTGCAGAATCAGCGAGGTATTGTCAATGACAACCACCCGGCCGCGTTCTCCGATGATGCGCACGTCATCGCCTATGCGCACCTTGTTTTTATTGTAATAGCTGGCCAGATAATTGGAAATGAGATCTCTTGATGCCAGTCCGTAACCAAATGAAAATGCCAGCGCCACAGCAGCCACAATCGCCGTGAGGTTGGCAGAAATGAATGAGGTATTGATCTTTGCCTGCGCCAGGGCACTCACACCCACGGTGATGAACACAAAATAAAAGACAATGGAGGCAATCATCTTTGCCGACGGAATTCCCAGCGACTGGCAGAGTGTGAGAACGCCACCCCGGGCCATATCGGCCAGAAAAATACCCACAAGCAGTATGGCACCAGCCGTAAGCAGGAAAGGCAGGTAATTCATCAGGTCCACAAACAACTGCGTGATGGCAGAAACACCCATCACCTCGGTAGCTGCGATGATGAATACCAGCATCAGCGTGTAGTAAACACCCTTCGCGAGCAAGTCCGACACCCTTGCGCGCACCACCCCGGCGCGCTGTATAAATTCAATGTCACTGAACATATCTGCCAGGCGATCCACACCGGCAGAAGCGAGCAGTTTGCTCAGCACTTTGCCGATGGTTCTGGATACAATCCACCCGAGCAGGAGCACAGAGAGAGCCCCAATAAGCCGGGGGAAGAATGCCGAGAACTGCGTGACCAGTTGTCCGAGCGGGCCGTTATAAAAGTCTGTATCCATTTTTCTGCGGTTTAAATATCATCAGAATCATGATCGCCCCGGGGAGGCACCGGTTTTTCGCGCCAGTTGACGTTTTGTTCCGCCGGGTTGCCGGTGCGATCGCTGCCGAACAACATAGCCATGGTACTGACGGCCCCAGACACGAACAACTCTGCCACATCGCCCCAGTGATGGATAGAACCGAGGTGAGAGGTTATGCGGCCCTCCAGATCAGGGGGAAGCATTTTTTCGCGCTCCTCTTCGAGTTTTTTCAGACTGTTACTCATATTTCATTGAATTTATTGTCCAACGGGTTTGTCGCCATACAATTCGTGGTACACCTCCTGGGCTTTGGCTTTTGCGCGCATCAACTGCATCTTTATGGCACTTTCCGTCTTGTGGAGCACTTCAGCTATTTCCCGAACCGGCATATCATCTATGTATTTCATATTCAGGATGGCCCGGTCGCCGGGTGGAATTTTATCCATTACCCGTTCGAGCCGGCGGGTTTCCATATCAAGAATAAGACTGTCGGGGACATCAGTTTCTATCTCGTCGCTTATTTTCCCGGGATCTTCGGTGAAAATGAGCAGATTTTTTTTCCTGCGGCGGATTATATCAATACAGTAATTATAGGTAACAGCATACAGCCAGGTAGAGAAGGAAGAATTTTCGGTGAAACGGGCGAGGCTTCCGAGAATTTTGATAAAAATATCCTGCGTGGCATCGCGGGCCATGCCTTCATCCGAGAGCATGGAGTAACACTTGGCGAACACCTTTCCGGCATACCTGCGGTACAGCTGAGTGAAGTACGAGGTGTCTCTGCCCTGAAGGAACAGGGAGATAAGTTCGGCATCTGACAGCCTTTTGGAACTGTTGGTGAGCGCTGCTGTCACAGTAGAGACTGTTTGGCTGGTTCAGGCATCATTGGCCCAGCGCCTGTTTCCGGAGGCGCCTGAGGAATGGCGAGGCGAATATGAAGGATTGCAAATTTTCATTGTCGCTTTCCAGCACCTGCTCCTTGTGCCCGTTCCATTCGAGACGGCCCTCGTGCAGGAAGCAAATATTTTCGCCGATTTCCATCACCGAGTTCATATCGTGGGTATTGATAATCGTGGTGATATTGTTCTCTTTGGTGATATCGCTGATCAGTTCGTCAATGATGATGGCCGTTTTGGGGTCGAGACCGGAGTTGGGCTCGTCGCAGAACAGGTATTTGGGCTCCAGTACGATAGCGCGGGCGATACCCACGCGCTTTTGCATGCCGCCGGAGAGCTCGGACGGATATTTGACGTTATTTCCGGCGAGATTGACTCGTTCGAGGCAGTAATTGACCCGGTGGAGTTTTTGTTTGGCGGTCATGGTGGTGAACATATCCAGCGGGAAGCGGATATTTTCCTCTACAGTCATGGAGTCGAACAGCGCAGAGCCCTGAAAGAGCATGCCAATTTTCATGCGGATTTCGCGCATGCCACCCTTGTCGAGTCCGGTGAAATTCACATCATCGTACCAGACGCGGCCACTGGTGGGGGTCTGAAGTCCGACGAGAATTTTCAGCAGTACCGTTTTCCCGGCGCCAGAGCGACCGATAATCAGGTTTGTTTTACCTGATTCGAAGGTGAACGAAATACCTTTCAGCACCTGGTGCCTGCCGAATGTCTTGACAACTTGGTCTGCTCGAATCATAAGGAAACATTATGGGGGATAAAGATAAGGTATTCCGGCCAAAGACGGATGAAATACTGAAAGCGGAGGAGACACATGAGATGCCTCCTCCGCGTGCACAGGCGCAGAACTACTTGCCGACCATATCTTCGAGCCGTACCCACTGGTCGAATTGTTCGGCAGTGATATGTTTGAAGTCGAGTCCCTGCAATTCATACTGCAGAGCGGCCTCTTTCAGGGTCAGTCCGTTTTTGTGAGCCAGCTGAGCGATGGCAGCTGCATTGTAGTACCCGATTTTGGTATTCAGGGCCGTGACCAGCATCAGGGAGTTGTTCACATGCCGGGCGATATTGTCGTGGAGCGGTTCAATACCTGCCGCGCACTTGTCGTTGAACGAAACGCAGGCCTCGCCGATGAGGCGGGCGGAGTGCAGGAAGTTGTAGATCATAACCGGTTTGAACACATTCAGTTCAAAATGGCCGTTTGAGCCACCGATATTGATAGCCACATCGTTACCCATTACCTGGGCAGCCACCATGGTGAGCGCTTCGCACTGTGTGGGATTTACCTTGCCGGGCATGATGGAAGATCCCGGTTCATTATCCGGGATAAAAATTTCGCCGATTCCGCTTCTCGGTCCGGAAGACAGCATACGGATATCGTTGGCAATCTTCATCAGGCTCACGGCAAGTGTTTTGAGGGCACCATGCGCCTCCACAATGCCATCGTGGGCAGCGAGTGCCTCGAACTTGTTGGGAGCTGTTACAAAAGGATAACCAGACAGGGATGCGATATGGCGGGCCACATTTTCGGAGTATCCTTTGGGAGTGTTGATACCTGTACCAACGGCTGTGCCACCCAGCGCCAGTTCGCTCAGGTGCGCGAGCGTATTTCTGACAGCGCGCAGGCCATGGTTGAGTTGTGCCACATAGCCGGAGAACTCCTGACCGAGTGTGAGCGGCGTGGCATCCATGAAGTGGGTGCGACCAATTTTCACGACATCGGCGAAGGCCTCCGATTTGGCTTGCAGCGTGTCGCGGAGCTTTTCGACGCCCGGGATAGTCACCTCCAGCAGTATTTTGTACGCTGCGATGTGCATGGCCGTCGGGAAAGTATCGTTGGATGATTGTGACTTGTTCACATCATCATTGGGGTGCACATATTTTTTCTCATCGGTGAGCTGTCCGCCCTGCAATACGTGTGCCCTGTACGCGATCACCTCGTTGGCATTCATGTTGCTTTGAGTACCCGAACCTGTTTGCCACACCACGAGCGGGAACTGGTCGTCGAGCTTGCCCTCGAGAATTTCGTCGCACACCCGGCAGATCAGATCGCATTTGTCCTGAGGCAGTACACCTGCCTCCTGATTGGTGAGGGCTGCTGCTTTTTTCAGGATGGCAAATGCCCGGATGATTTCGATGGGCATTCGGTTGGTTTCTCTGGCGATTTTAAAGTTTTCGATGGAACGCTGGGTTTGCGCTCCCCAATACACATGAGCCGGCACCTTTACCTGACCCATTGTATCTTTTTCAATGCGGAATTCCATTATATGTGTAGTTGTCTGTTTGGAAACGATGTTTGTCAGAAACCTGCCTGGAAAGAGAACCGGATGCCCCATGTATCCACATTCGGCAGATCGGTGTAGGTTAGTCGCCACAGGTAATCCAGGCGTATTACCCTGAAAATATTGGCGATACCCACGCTGGCCTCCACATAGGGTTTTGATCCGAGCGTATGGATATAATCGGCACCCTGATCGTTCAGCGGGAAACGCAGCAGGCCGTTATCCACCGTGGGCCGGTTCTTGTCATCCAGACCGCCCCACAGCAACTTCAGGGTAGCCACCTCGCGCCACTGCAGTTTTTTGATAACAGGGATATTGTTGAGCAGCAGGCCCGAGAAGTTATTGTACAGTGTGAGGCCGAAATACTTGTCGCTGGCGAACTCCATGAAGTTCATCAGGTTGTAGGAATACCAGTCGTACTGGTACGACTGATTGGCCCGGTGAATGTCCAGCAGCGGGAAGGGTACTGTCCCGAATGTCCTTCCGGCTTCAGCAAACACATAAGAGCGGCCGAGTGGCCCCAGAAAGAAATATTTGGAGAAACTGGCTACCAGTTTGTGGTAGTCGTATGTGCCGCCGATGGAACTGACGCCCGCCCGGTAAGTGAGCGTGAATACCGGCTTTTGCGTCAGCATGGTATATCGGTAGGTAGTTCCCTGATAAAACTTCTCATTGGGGGCGAAGCGCAGTATCACACCGGCTTCACTGGTGGTAATATCGGGCTGGGAAATAAAATCGGGGGTACCTACAGCCTGATACTCAAAAGAGAGTTTTCCGGCGGGCGTAAATCGCTTCCAGTAGAAGAACGGGTTGACGGAGAAGCCGGTCAGGAATTCCCGTACATATTCTATCCGTGCCACATCCTGATAGGCCATCCGCGCATTGGAGCCCCGCTGGAAAGACAACAACAGGTTGTCGGGCGACCAGTTGGAGATATCGGCACCCAGCGGACGGATATCGCGCTGGTAACCGACCGTAATATTATTCATCGGAAACTTGCGGGGCAGCTCGCCGGCCAGCGACCAGATAGCTGCAGCCCGGCATTTCCACCGCTGGTCGCGGGTTCCGTAGGCCAGATAGCCGCTCAGTTGCAGGGGTTTGATGAACTTCTGATTGGTACGTCCGCCCACCCTGAAGCGACTTCCCTCGATATCGTTGAAGCTGGCGAAAGTGGCAACAGGCCCCATCTCCAGTCCGCCAAATTTCACAAAACCGGTTCCGGCAATATTGCTGGCCGTCATCACCGTGCGAAAAGTGGGACTGTGCTGGATGCTGTCCATCATTTTACCGATAGCGACCTCCCTGAACTCGAGCGGCTGGTGCCGGTAATCAGGCCAGTCTTCCGCCGTCAGCTGTATCGGTTTCTTGACGAGCGTGGGAACCGGCGGACTGAACAGGGAGTCGGGAATCGGCTGATTCAGGATATAATTTCTGTATGAGTTGGTTTTGTGCACCAGCAAACTCCGGCCTTCTGCATTTTTCAGGATATTGAAATCCATGGTAACTGCATCGGTGGTGAGCAGCAGACGCCTGCTGCTGCCCTCGCCGAAAAAGTCGTACTCCTGTTCAATGCGGAGGTCGGTCACGAAATTCAGGTTGATATCCTTGGACACCCCCATCACCACCTTCCGGACGGCGTAAGTAGAGTCGAGTGCCACGAGCATATTTCCCATGAAGGCGAGATTACTCTTGTTCATGGGCGCGAAGAACACATCGGCAAACTTTTCACCGTTCACCTCCAGTGTATCTGTGATATAGAAACGGTAGTAAGAGGTGGCGATACCCGAGAGCGGGCCTACAAACTGAATAGAAAGCAGATCAATATTGGGCTCATAAATATCAATATCCTGGTACAGGTTGCTGATATATTTTGACACACCATCGTTATCCACATCGTATTCATCGCGGAGTTTGGTCTGATTTTCCCCTACAAGGTACTCTTTGAGGATGGACGGATTCCTGCGGTACTTGACCTCGAGCAGGCGTTCGCGGAAGAAAAACGGAAGGGCGACCTTGCCGTTTACGTCGTTAGTATCTACATTGTTGAAGATGAACCTGAATTTTTTCAGGTACCACTTCTTTCTGAAGCCATCATTGATATTGTTCAGGTCGAACTCGAGTTTTTCGTACTTCTCGAAACTGTAATAATCGAGTCCTTCCTTTCTGTTCTGGTCCTTGTGTTTGAAAACCTCCTGAATGAGATCAACAGCGGGATTATCCTTTTTCCGGTATTTTTTAGGACGGATAGTGACCTCCTGAATACCGTAAGTTTCTTCCAGAAGTTTGATTTCCAGTTCGTTATGAATATCCGGAGTTATTTTTATCTTTTGTGATTTATAGCCCACATAGGCTATTTTGACAAACTTCGGATGCTTTTTTGACTGGAAATAGAAGTAACCGTCTATATTAGTTCTCACGCCGATTTCCTCTCCGTCCACCTGCACAGAGGCATAGGGAAGCGGCATATTGAGGGTATCTATGACCCTGCCATGCACTGAAGTAAGCGGGCTGGTCTGAGCCGACAGGGCAGTCAGGCCGAACAGGATGCAGAAGAGTACCCCTGACCAACGACAAGTATGAACAAGAACAGGACGCATAGGTGACACTCGGATGAAATTATGCAGGATCTGTATCTGCAGGGGCCTCCAGGGCGGGCTTTTCATCTGTCTGTGCATCGCCCGGATGAGCCTGGTCTGCAAATGGTCGTTTCCCTATGATATTTTCGAGGTCTGTGCGATGGAGCACCTCCTTGTCGAGGAGTGCCGAGGCGAGCGCGTCAAGTTGCTGTCGTTTTTCTGTCAGCAGTTTCTTCGCGCGGACGTACTGCTCTTCGATCATGTTCTTGACTTCCTGATCAATCAGGTAGGCCGTTTGTTCGGAGAACGGACGGTTAAAGGAATCATTGAGCATAGAGTAGTAGGAAACATTTCCCACCTTGTCGCTCAGGCCGTAGTTCACCACCATTTCGTATGAAAGCCGGGTGATATGGTCGAGGTCGCTCTGTGCGCCGGTACTGATTTTGTCGAACACCACCGATTCGGCTGCGCGGCCGCCGAGGGTCATACAGATATCATCGAGGAGTTTTTCCTTGCGGGTGATATACTGCTCTTTGGGCAGGTACTGCGCGTATCCCAGTGCCGCGAGGCCACGAGGCACAATGGTGACCTTCACGAGCGGGTGCGCGTGTTCGAGGAACCAGCCGCATATAGCGTGACCGGCTTCGTGGTAGGCAATAATCTGCTTTTCTTCCGGGCTGATGATTTTGTTTTTCTTTTCAAGACCGCCGATTACCTTGTCGAGCGCGTAGTTGAAATCATCGAGATCAATGGCCGTTTTATCGCGGCGGGCTGCGATAAGCGCTGCCTCATTGCACACATTGGCGATATCTGCCCCTACGAAACCCGGGGTCATTTCAGCCAGCGTATCGGGGGTTACTTCCGGCGAAACCTTGATATTCTTGATATGTACGCAGAAAATCTGTTCGCGGCCCTTCAGGTCGGGTCGGTCAATACCAATCTGGCGGTCGAAGCGACCCGGGCGCAGAAGTGCCTGATCAAGAATATCCGGGCGATTGGTGGCAGCCATCAGGATTACCCCTTTGTCGGTCGGGAAGCCGTCCATTTCAACGAGCAGCTGATTGAGTGTATTTTCGCGCTCGTCGTTACCTCCCTGCACGGCGCCCCGTCCGCGTGCGCGGCCGATGGCGTCAATTTCGTCAATAAAAATGATACAGGGTGCTTTTTCGCGCGCCTGCCGGAACAGGTCACGCACACGTGACGCGCCCACGCCCACGAACATTTCGACAAAATCGGAGCCGGAGATAGAGAAGAAAGGAACACCTGCTTCGCCGGCCACCGCTTTGGCCAGCAGCGTTTTACCGGTACCCGGAGGGCCAACGAGCAGCACACCTTTGGGTATTTTGCCACCGAGTGTGGTGTATTTTTTCGGATTTTTCAGAAAATCAACGACCTCCATTACCTCTTCCTTGGCTTCATCCAGACCGGCAACATCGGCGAAGGTGATATTTACCCTGGAGTTATTATCAAAAAGCGTAGCCTTTGACTTGCCGATATTGAATATTTGTCCGCCCGGGCCACCTGCACCGCCGCCCACGCGGCGTATAACAAATATCCACAGGCCAATGAAGAGCAGGAGCGGCAAACCATAAGTGATCAGTACAGCACTCCAGTTGGTTCGCTGGTCGTACTCAATGGTTACGATGGCTTTCTTCTCCTTGTTGAGTACTTCATTGAGTTTGGCGATTTTGGGTTCCAGCACCTCCACTTTGCCAATATTCATGACATAGTTGGGCTGATCGGCGCTCAGGAGCGTCTTTTTAACAGGCTTGACACCCTCGTGTTCCTTGCTGCTGAGCAGCGAATCCGGGATGATATAAATATAGGCTTCCTTGTCGTTGACGACAACCAGACGCTGAACATGGCTCTTGCGCGCCCATCGTTCAAAGTCGGCCCAGGTAGCAGTTTTGGATGCCCCCGAGAAGCGGGTTACCTGCAGAGCGAGTATGCCGAGGCCGATGAGGATATAAACCCACATGAAATTGAATCGGGGCATGCCCTCTCCGCCTTCCTGATTGCGCTGGTCGTCGTCGCGCCTCTTATTTTCCTGTTCCATTTTCTTTTATGTTAGATTTCGGCGAACTCGGTTACTCCGGCATCGCTCCAGAGATTTTCGAGTTCATAGAATTCACGGGTTTCCGGATAAAAAACGTGTACCACGGTGTTGAAGTAGTCCATCAGCACCCATTTGGAGTTGGAGCTGCCTTCTACGTGTGCTGGTGACTGCTGCATTTCTTCCTGCACCTTCTTTCGGATGCTGTCGGATATCGCTTTAACGTGTGTGTTGGAGTCGCCCTCACAGATAATGAAAAAATCTGCGGGTGCGTCGCCGAGTTGGCGCAAATCCAGTTGGACAATCTTTTTGCCTTTTTTATCCCGGATACCCTCAACGATGGCGTGGTTGAGTTGCTCTGCAGATGCTTTGTTTGCGCGGCGGGCTGTTGTGGTTGTCAATGTCGTGATGTTATTTTGATAATACAGGAGTGCAAAAGTACGGTATTTTTGCCGACCTGATTTCCTCTATTGCGCATGAAAAACGTATGTCAAACAATCTTTTCATCGGAAAAGTTTACCACCGGTTCCCCGAACTGCCGTCCACGAACGATCTGGCTGCCGAATTACTGTCAAAAAGCAGGCCACCCGAGGGAACGGTAGTCAGGGCTGACAACCAGACAGCGGGGCACGGTCAATTTGGCAGTAAATGGCTGAGTGCCGCCGAACAGAACCTGCTTGTCAGTATTATACTGTATCCTTCATGGCTGTCGGTAGAGCGACAGTTCGACCTGAGCATGACTACAGCGCTGGCCCTGCACGATACTGCGCGGGCACTGTACCCGGCTGGCCGGTGGTCGGTCAAGTGGCCCAACGATTTGTACGAGGGCGACAGGAAAGTAGCGGGTATCCTGATTAAAAACAGTCTTTCATCGGGTCAGATACAGAGCGCTATCGTGGGAATTGGCCTGAATATAAATCAGACCAGCTTTAATCCGGCGCTGCCCAATCCGGCTTCACTGGCGCTGGTATCGGGCGAAAGTTATGATACAGACAACGTAGCCGTGAAGCTCTTCGAGTCGCTTGAACAGCGCTATCTGCAGTTAAAATCAGGTGCGGCAGGCACTATCAGAGCCGGATATGAGCAAGTTATGTACAGAAAAGATATGCTTTCCACCTTTGAAAGACTCCCGGAGGGGGGGCATTTCAGTGGCATCATACGCGGTGTCGCAGCTTCGGGCATGCTGCTGGTGGAAACCGGCACCCTGGAATCCTTCGATTTGAAACAAATCCGAATTTTTATCCCGTAAAACCATGAAAACAGCCATCATTGGCGGAGGCGCCGCCGGTTTTTTTGCCGCCATCACCTGCGCAGAGGCCAGTCCGGAGCATGAAGTGCATATTTTCGAGCGCGGCAAAACGGTACTCGAAAAAGTACGTATCAGCGGGGGTGGTCGCTGTAACGTGACGCATCACTGTTTCGACGCGCGGGAGCTGGTCAAAAACTACCCGCGGGGTTCGCGCGAGCTCATCGGCCCTTTCTCCCGGTTCGGACCGGAAGATACTGTGCAATGGTTTTCCGACCGCGGCGTAGAGCTGAAAACTGAATCAGATGGCCGCATGTTTCCGGTTACTGACAAATCACAGACCATCATTGACTGTCTGAGCCGGGCGGCGTACAACGCCGGGGTAAAAGTACACACCTCCTCGAGGATAGAACAAATCCGGCCCCGAGACGGGCGCTGGCACCTCGACAATCAGATTTTTGATCAGGTGTTGATCGCCGCCGGTAGCAGCGCATCCATGTGGGAGGTGCTGGCCGGACTGGGGCACACCATCGTTCCGCCGGTGCCATCCCTGTTTACCTTCAATACAAAAGACACGCGGCTCCGCGACCTGTCGGGGGTTTCGGTGCAGCGTGCGCGCCTGAGCGTACCGGGCATACGGCTGACCGCTGAAGGACCGCTGCTGATTACCCACTGGGGGCTCAGCGGACCGGCGGCACTTCGTCTCTCTGCGTGGGGAGCGCGTGAATTCAGGGAGATGGACTACAAGTTTCAGCTGGAAGTACAGTTTGTGGCAGATATCGGAACATTTGACACGTGGTTCGGATACAACCGGCAGCACAACGGGAAAAAGACCATCGGTTCGCACACGCAGGAGGGCATACCCGCGCGCCTGTGGCAGCGCCTGACCGAAGCGGCCGGGGCCGACGCGCAGAAACGCTGGGCCGACCTCGACAAAACATCGGCCAGGCAACTGTACGAGCAACTCACGGAGGCCCGTTTTCAGATTACCGGAAAGAGCACCAACAAGGAGGAGTTCGTAACCGCCGGTGGTGTTTCACTGAAGGAAATCAATTTCAACACCTTTGAAAGCAGGATTTGTCCCGGGCTTTTCATGGCCGGGGAAATACTGGATATAGATGCCATCACCGGCGGCTTCAACTTTCAGGCTGCCTGGACGGGCGGGCATCTGGCAGGTATGGCGATGGCCGAAAATACGTAATTTAAATTCTTTTAATGTACATTTACTCAAAAAAATGAAACAAAATGACTCGAATACGACAAAATGAACTACTTTGGCGCGTCCTTCCGAGAAACCGCAAATAAATCAAATTTCTGTTCTAAACCATCTCTCTATCATGAAGCATTTCTTTACCACGGCATTACTTTGTCTGGTTATGGCCGTCGGCGCCTATGCGCAGCGGACAGTGGCGGGCAAGGTAACCGACAAGGCCGGCGAGCCGCTCATCGGGGCTTCCGTAACCGTCAAAAACACCAAAGTCGGTACCATCACCGACATCAACGGTATGTTTTCTGTCAAGGTACAGGATAACAGCGCCGTCCTGGTTGTTTCCTACACTGGCTACTCCTCTCAGGAAGTAGCGGTGGGCTCCTCCTCCACCCTCAACGTGGTGCTGGGAGAGAACGAGCAACTGATTGACGAAGTTGTTGTTATCGGCTACGGCAAACAGATTCGCAGTACCCTCACCGGCAATATCGCCAAACTGACCAATGAAAATGTAAAAGGCATGCCGGTGGTATCCGTCGAGCAGGCCATGCAGGGTCAGGCTGCCGGTGTGAATGTCGAGAGCGTGAACGGCAAGGTAGGTGCTGCCGCCCGCGTGCGCGTGCGCGGCGTCGGCTCCATCAATGCCGGAACCGAGCCACTGTTTGTGGTGGACGGTATTCCGCTGGCAAAAGATGCACGCAACACCTTTGGTGCTGCGATGAACCCGCTCGCCGACCTGAACTTCAACGACATCGAGTCCATCGAAGTACTGAAAGACGCCTCCGCCAAGGCCATTTACGGCTCCCGCGGCTCCAACGGCGTAGTGCTTATCACCACCAAGTCGGGTCGCTCGGGCAAAAGCCAGATCGAACTCGACATGCAGTACGGGTTCAGCAAGCCCACGCGCAAGCGCGAGTTCCTGAATTCCAGTGAATTTGTTGAACTCTTCACCGAGGCAGCCAACAACTCCGACGACCTCGAAGGGGTGGCATACGATGAGTCTTATTCCTGGACAACCTTTGTGAAAAACCGCTTCCGCCGCTACTCCGGGTACAACGACGACTGGATGCAGGCTATTGACAAAACCAACTGGCAGGACGAAGCATTTCAGGATGCCTCCATCTACAATACACAGCTGTCTCTGTCGGGCGGTACCGACAAAGTGCGCTACTATGTGAGTGCCAACGCCGGTTTCAACGAGGGTATCCTCGTGGGCAACCACCTCTCCAAAGACGGAGCCCGCATGAATCTCGACTTCGATGCTACCGACAAACTGAAAGTGGGCGTTAACCTGGCTGTCACCCGTACCGACACCCGTACCGTTTCCGACGACAATGCCTTCTCCACGCCCATGCAGCTGGTGGCCCTTTCACCCATCACACCCAAGCGCGATGAAGACGGACTGCTCTATGACCGTCCGGTAACAACCTATTACAATGGTCTGATTGACGTGGAGGATGCTACCAGAAAGGTATTCAGCAACCGTACGCTGGCCAATGCCTATGGCGACTACAGCTTCACGGAAAATCTGGCACTCCGCGTGGAAGCAGCTGCCAACCTGTACAACGTGCGCGACGAGGCCCGCTTCGGCGAACGCACGGATACCGGCAACGACTCCAAAGGCTACGGCCAGTCGGTATTCGCCGGTGCCACCGACTATAACACCAACGCCGTACTCCGCTGGAACAAAGCGTTTGATTCGCACGACCTCGGACTCGACCTCGGAACAGAATACTTCAAGAGTATCAACAACCGCACTTCCGTACAGGGCGAGCAGTTCCCTTCTGACGGACTGAAAACCCTGGCCAGTGCTGCTGTGATTACCGGCGGTACCAGCTCCGAAGACAACTACAGCTTCCTCTCCTATTTCGGTCGCGCGCGGTACAACTTCGACCGCAAGTACCTGTTCAATGCCTCCGCCCGTATTGACGGATCTTCCCGCTTCGGTGCCAACGAACGCTACGCATTCTTCCCCGCCTTCTCTGCAGGCTGGGTAGTGAGCGAAGAGGGATTCCTCGCCGACAACTCCGTGGTTTCCTTCCTGAAAGCCCGTGCATCGTGGGGACAGAGCGGTAACGCAGACATTGGCAACTTCCGCGCACTCGGACTGTACTCGCCCGGCAGCTACAACGGCTCCAGCGTATTCTCGCCGCAGCAGATTGCCAACCCCGACCTGACCTGGGAAAAGAGCACAGAACTTGATTTCGGTATTGACTGGGGAATGTTCAACAACCGTATCAGCGGTGAAATTGACTATTACATCAAAAATACCAACAACCTGCTTCAGGAAGTACCCATTCCGTCAACCACCGGTTTCAGCACGCAGTGGAGAAATATCGGCGATCTGGAAAACAGGGGATGGGAATTCACACTCAACTCCAACAACCTCGTGGGTGCCTTCAAATGGACCACTTCTTTCAACATTGCTCTGAACAAGAACAAGGTGCTTTCACTTGCTGACGGACAGGACATCATTGACAACGGCGGCTCCCGCTACCTGAACGTGGTGAAAGTGGGCCAGCCTATCGGTGTGTTCTACGGCGCCGAGTACGCAGGTGTTGACCCGCAAAACGGCGATGCACTCTGGTATGTGAATGAAGAAGGCGGCGATGAAACTGCTACCACCAACGACTACAGCGAAGCCAACTTTGTAGTACTCGGCTCTCCGCTGCCCGACGTTATCGGCGGTATCGGCAATACTTTCTCCTGGAATGGCATCACACTTGATGTACGCTTCCAGGGTGTTGCCGGCAACCAGATCCACCGCGCAGGCGACATCTTTATGTCTTGCAATGCCTGCTGGTTCGACAACCAGACCCGCGATCAGCTCGACCGCTGGCAGAATCCGGGCGACATCACCGATGTGCCGGAAGCACGTCTGGGCTATTCCAACGGCGATATCGGCCGCAGCAGCCGATACCTGTCCGACGGCTCATACCTGCGCCTGAAAAACGTGACGCTGGCCTACGACCTGCCTGCCAACCTGATCAAGGGTGTGCGCAGCCTGCGCCTGTATGCCACAGCCACCAACCTGCTCACATTCACCAAATACGACGGATGGGATCCGGAGGTGACTACCGACTTCCTCGCCAACAACACAACCTACGGCGTGGACTTCTACTCGGCTCCTCAGCCCAAAACCATTATCGGCGGTATCCGCGTGGGCTTCTGATCACTTGAAACAATCATTGCCGGCTGCTGATTCGCTCACTGCCGGTTAAAGAAATTGACAATGAAAAACATAAAATATCTTCTCCTCTCGGGCTTCCTGTTTTCTGCAGTTGCCTGCGACAAAAGGCTCGATATCGAGCCGCTGCAGAGCGTGAGTGAAACAGTTGCACTCGACAGCGATGCCAACGTCAAACTGGTGCTTCAGGGCGCCTACGACAATATCAGCCGCGATGGCCTTTACGGCGGCAACCTCTTCCGCGACGCCGAGCTGGCGGGTGCTGATGGCGAAATACGTTGGGTAGGCACTTTCGGCGACCCACGGGATATCACCAACCACACCATGGATGCCGGCAATTACGACGCCGAAAACACCTGGAGTACTGCGTACGCAGCCATCAACGCCGCCAACAACGTTCTTTCAGCGCTGAGTATCGTCAATGAGAGCGACCGCGCCCAGGTGGAAGGCGCGGCCCGCTTCATACGCGCCATCGCTCATTTCGAGCTGGTACGCCTGTTTGGCAAGCCTTATGTGGCAGGCGCCACCAACAGTCAGCCCGGTGTGCCTGTCATCACCACTCCCACCCGCGGCGTGAACAGCGACAGCTATGTATCGCGCAACACTGTGGAGGAAGTATATCAGGCCGTCCACGACGATCTGCACGAGGCACTCGATCTGCTGCCTGAAGAAAACGATGTTTTCGCCAATAAATATACGGCTGCGGCCATGCTGGCCCGTCTGCACCTCGCCCGCGGCGAATACAGCGAAGCCCTGACTGAGGCTGAGGCAGTTATCAGCTCCGGCGCATACAGCCTTGTTTCCGACTATGCCGATCTCTGGAATCAGGACGACAATACGGAAGAGTCTATCTTCTCCATGCAGGTTTCCAATCAGGATGGCGCCAACGAACTGGTTACCTTCTTCTCCATTCCGGAGTACGGCGGCCGCGACGGCGATATCGAGATTGAACAGAAACACCTCGATCTGTACGATGCCGCCGACGCCCGTCTGGCGCTGTTCTACGACGGCAACGGTGCCAAACGCACCGGAAAATGGCGTGACCAGTACAAAAACATCCCGGTCATCCGCCTGGCAGAAATGTACCTCATCGCTGCAGAGTGCCAGGCTCGCCTGGGCCAGAGCGCCGATGAGTACTACAATAACGTACACACGCGTGCGGGCCTGAGTGCGAAAACCGGCGTTACGCTGGCTGACGTACTCCTCGAGCGCCGCCTCGAACTGGCTTTCGAGGGTCACCGCATACACGATGTGAAGCGCCTGAAAGGATCTGTGGACGGACTGAACTTCGACAACGACAAACTCGTGTTCCCGATTCCGGCCCGTGAACTGGAAGCCAATCCGAACCTTGTTCAGAATAACGGCTATTAATCAACCTTATTTCCGGGGAGGCGCGGGATATCCGTGCCTCCCCTTTTTTTAGAGCTTGTTCAGGATTCTCTGCCATGCCACGTTTCCCCGTTGACCCTGATATATCAAGGGCACACACCATTTCCACTGACGTCTATAATAATCCGGGTGTCTATTCCGAGGCACTCGAGAAGATGTTCGCCACCTCGTGGCAGTACATCGGCGACACCGGGCGGTTGCCCGACCCGGGCAGCGTACATCCGTTCACCCTGCTGGAAGGAAGCCTGAACGAGCCCCTCGTGCTCACGCGCGACAAGGAATCCGCACTGCACTGCCTGTCAAATGTATGTACCCACCGGGGCAATCTGGTGGCCTGGGAGCCCTGTCAGTCGAGCCAGCTGCGATGCAAGTACCACGGCCGCGTGTTTGATCTGGCCGGACAGTTTCAGTTCATGCCCGAGTTCAAGGAAGTGGTTGGTTTCCCCTGTGCCGACGATCACCTGAAACAGCTTCCGCTGTTCCGGTGGGGCAACCTGCTGTTCACGGCCCTGCATCCGCAACAGGAGCCGGATGCCGTGTTCGGCGACATGATGCGCCGGGTATCGTGGCTGCCCATGGATCAGCTCAGACACCGCCCCGACCTGTCAACGGTGTGGAATGTGGACGCCAACTGGGCACTTTACTGCGAAAACTACCTCGAAGGGTTCCATATCCCGTTTGTACACGGCGGACTCAGCGCCGTACTCGATTATGGAAACTATACGACAGAACTTTTCCGGTATTCGAGTCTGCAACTCGGTATTGGCAAGAAAGACGACACCTGTTTCGAGCTGCCTCCCGAATCGCCCGATTACGGCAAACAGGTGGCCGGGTACTACTTCTGGGTATTCCCGAACATGATGTTCAATTTTTATCCGTGGGGGCTCTCGTTCAACCTGGTAGAGCCGACAGGCGTAAATACCTGTCGCGTAACCTTTGTGGTTTACACCTACGACGAGCGCAAGCTCGGTGCCGGCGCCGGCTCGGGACTGGACCAGGTGGAACTGGAAGACGAGGAGGTAGTGAACAACGTACAGAAGGGCGTTCGCTCCCGTTTTTACCGCCACGGCAGGTATTCCGTGACCCGGGAGCAGGGCACCCACCACTTTCACCGGTTATTATCAGAATTTTTAGGTTAAACACTTGCTGGATTGCGCGAAGTTAATTTAACTTTGCGGCCGCTACGGGGGATTAGCTCAGCTGGTAGAGCGCTTGCATGGCATGCAAGAGGTCATCGGTTCGAATCCGTTATCCTCCACCACCCTTGAGCCACTTCGCATCGCGGAGTGGCTTTTTTCGTTTTTTTGGGCTTTTAGCAGGAAAAAAACAGCTGCGGCGGGATCATTCCGGTACACTGCGGGGTCAATTTGTCACCAAATATGTCACCTGAAAAACGGCATTCACGTGTGATGCGCGTGTAGCAATACGGGGAATCACTGCCCCGGATATCAACGCCCGGCCCTGACTACCTTCAATGGCGTAACGCCCGTTTCCTGCTCTATCATCACCGTGAATACCCCGGCAGACCAGTGTGCTGTTTCTATTTCAATCTGACCGGTATTGCCCGGGAAAAGGGTCTGTTGCAAGCGACCCACCGCGTCGAAAATCTGTATCCTGTTCACCGGGCGCTGATCTGCGGACCGGAGTATCAGACGATCCAGCACCGGGTTGGGGGCAACAGACCAGGCGGCCGCCAGCGGTGTCGGCGAACCGGCACCGGAAGACTGGTTCAACCGGTATTTGCTGAAAAATCGCCAGATTTCTTTGCTGGCGCTGAAATCCTGACTGGTGACACCAATCGTGAACGCTGCTCCCGGCCAGGTATGACCGCCGCCGGTTATTTTGTAGAACTCCACGGTACTGCCCTGGTCGCCACCTGAAAATAGCTGGCGCTCGGCGGTACAACCATCGGTGGTGCTGACATTGGGAATCTGGGTAATATCAGGCACAGGATTACAGTTATTGAAGTCAGCCCAGGTATCCACCAGCACCGGAATGCTCACAAAAGTGCTGGCCGGAGATCCGTTGAAGGGCACCGTGTTGTCGGCAGTACCGTGAATTTGCATCACCGGTACCGGCCGGACCGGATTGCAGGCGTCCGGCTTCGATTGTATCATCGTGCCGGTAACGGAAGCAATTGCAGTGATACGGTCGCCGAGTTCGCAGGCCAGCGAATAGCTCATAAAGCCGCCGTTGCTCATACCCGTGCTGTAAACCCGGTTGGAGTCAATGTTGTAGGTACCCTGCAGAGAATTGAGCAGGTCCCGGATAAAGCCGACATCATCCACCGTGGAATTACCCAGAAAAGTATTCCAGAAACGATTGCCCTGGGCGTCTTTGGTGCCGTTGGGCAGTGCGATGATGAAATTGGCGGTATCGGCAATGGGCCGGAAGTCGGCATAAAACAGCTGCTCCGTGTTATTGGAAGTGTATCCGTGCAGATTGAATACCAGCGGTACTGCCGTACTGCCGGTATAGGAAGCAGGGACGTAGAGCAGGTACTCCCGCGTGAGACCACCGCTCTGAATGGTGCCCGTTATCGTGTTCTGTGCAAAAATTGTATTGGCGAGCAGCCAATAAAAAAAGACGTAGCAAATGCGCATACCGGTGTGATTGAAAAGCACTTTTGAAGAAAAAATGAAGAATGCAGGATGAAGCGACTACACTTCCATCCTGCATTACACATAAACCCCGTAAACTTCCCTAATGTTCAATATTACGGACCAGGTACCCTGCTCCGGGCGCCTGCCGGGCATTTTTCCTGCAAATACCGCGTGAAAAGCTGTTTCAGATGCTCCGATGTGCCTTCACCCTCGCTGATGCCGTGCGAGCGATTGGGATAGGCCATATACTGAAACAGTTTTCCGTGTTTGACCAGCTCGTTTACCAGCAGTTCGGCATTCTGAAAATGCACATTGTCGTCGCCGGTGCCGTGGATGTACAACAAATTGCCTTCGAGATTTTTGGCGTAGGTAACAGGCGAGCCTGCAACGAAATCCTCCCTGTTCTCCTGCGGCAGGCCCATGTACCGCTCCTGATAAATATTGTCGTAACAAAGCTGATTGGCCACGGCTGCCACTGAAATACCCGTCTGGTACGTTTCAGGGTATTGAAAGAGCAGGTTGAGCGTGGCACTGCCGCCGCCACTCCAGCCGTGCACGGCAACCCTTTTTTCATCCAGCCACGACCACCGTTTGAGCAGCGCCTGTGCGCCCAGTGCCTGATCCCGAATATTGACGATACCAATCTTCCGGTATATCGCTTTTCGCCAGGCCCGACCTTTGGGGGCCGGCGTTCCCCGGTTGTCGAGGGAAATATAGCAGTAGCCGTCAGCCGCCGGATCTCCGTCGTACAGCCAGTTGGAGCCCGTTCCCCAGGCATTTCTGACGGTAGCGCCGGCCGGTTCCGAATACACATAAAATACAACCGGATATTTTTTGGTGGTATCCAGGTTGGCCGGTTTGACCATCCACCCGTCCATGGTGACTCCTTCCGATGTGGTCACCTGAAAAAATTCTACCTTGTTTTTGCCCGGATCGTGTTTGGCCCATTTTGCCGCCACACTCTCTTCCACATCCAGCGAGCGATGATCAGGAAGCGAAATACGCTCGCGAACCGGGGAGAAACCGGCATTGGAAAAACTGTGAAACGCCCACAGACCATTGGATGAGATCTGATAGCTGTGATTTCCCGGCTGATCCACGGGGGTGAGCCGGACCGCCTTCCCGGTGCCGTCCAGCGAATTCCGGTAGAGATAGCGCTCCGTGGCATTGTCCGGAGAAGCCATGAAGTAAAACGCATTGTGGGCCTCATCCAGCAATACCGGACTGATCACGTCATAATCGCCCGGGGTGATATTCACCTCCCGCTGACCGTCACGGGACACCCGGTAATAACTTCTCCAGCCATTTTTCTCGCTGGCCCAGATAAATTCATTGCCCTGACTGATCCACTTCAGTCCGCCTTCATTTCCCCAGACATCCTGTACATCGGTCCAGGCTTCATCCTTTTCGGCATAAATCTGCGTCGCTGCACCGGTCGCTGCCTCGCAGAGGAAGATTTTGCTCTCCTGTTGCTTCCGGTCCAGTTGTTGCAGGACAATCCCGGTGGTGCCGGGGGCCCAGCCCATTCTGGGAATATAGTGCTGTACCGGATCGCCCGGAACTTTCATCCAGGTGGTCTTTTTATTATTCAGGTTGACCACACCGATCCGGCAGGCAGACGGATTTTCTCCCACTTTGGGGTACTCCACCGGGATTGTGCGGGAGTAGATGGAATCGGTGTTGTTGATCATCAGGAAATACTTCACATCCCTGGCGTCTATTTGCCAGTAAGCGATGGCCTTGCTGTCGGGCGACCACCGGAAGCCATCGCGGCAGTCGAATTCCTCCTCATAGGCCCAGTCAAAAGTGCCGTTGATGATTTTATCCGTGCCGTCGCTGGTCAGGCGGGTGATTTTTCCGGAGGCGAGGTTTTCTACATATATATTGTGCTGGCTCACATAGGCGGCCGACAAGCCATCGGGCGATATTTTGGCGAACATCAGGGAGGCAGCCGGCAGACCGCTGCCCAGCTGACGGAGCGTTCCCGGGCCGAGGTCATACACCCAGTAATCGCCCCGGGTATCGTAGCGCCACACCCGCTGTGTGTTGGTAAAAATCAGTATCTTCTTTCCGTCGGCGGAGGGCTTGAACGACCTGACCGACAGCGGCTTGGCGGCTCCGGCGGGAGTGAGCCTGCTGGTGGCGACAAGGACAGTTTTTTGTCTGGTGGCAAAATTCACCTGAGCGATACCCTCCTTGTCTGACACCCAGTAGCTGTTGCCGTCGGGAGACCACTGGAGCTCCTGCGCGATGGCGGTGAAAGAAAACAGGAGGCAGCAAAAGAACAGGAAAAATCGGCTGGCAGGAATGTGATGCATAGGAGAAGATTGTTTGGGCAAAGCTAATGATAATGCGGGGAATGAGTGTGTTGACTCAGTCCGCTGTGTTTTCACGCTTGCTGGCAGATTTGGAGACCCTCAGCACTTTTCGTATATTCTTTGTTGGGCGGCTTATTTATTCATGTCGAGCCTTTCAGCAATACTTTTAACATCTTCAACAGTCAATCCAGTGATTTTGGCAACAAATTCGATGGATGCTCCTTCAATCAGGGCATTTTCAGCCACTTCACGTATTGCACTGGATATTTCCAATTTCACCGTTTCGACAAAACTCGCATCACTTCGTTGTCTCTCCATATATCTGTCATATTCCTTGCGGTCGGCAGGGTCTAATTTCAAAATGTCTAGTTTCTGGCTGGCAGATTTCAATCCTTTTGCCGTGAACTCATCTTTAATTTCTGCCGTTTTAAGAAAGTATATCCATTCGTCCAAAGTATCCTTTGCGATTTCGTTGAACCGATTGGTTTTTATCACATAATACTCGGGGTATAAGTCCGACACTGATGTTTTTTTGAAAAGTTCCTTCTGCTTTTCGGACAGTTCCAGTTCGTGATTGCTGTGTATGCCTACGAATATTGTCTTTCCGTGATATACATAGTCGTCTCCCTGGCCGAGGTCAAAGTACACGATATTCACCGAGAACACTTTTTTGACCCGGGAATATGGCTGCCCCTCAGCGATATGCTCAACGATGACCTTGGCAGTCCCGTAAAGCATTCGTTGGAAGTAGTCAGCCTCGCGGGTATTCTGTATCTCGACGATGACCAACTCGCCCTTTTTATTCTCCACAAGAATATCTACCCGATTGAACTTGTCGTCCTCGGTTTCCTTATTTCCTTCGCTTTCAAGAATTTGTTTTATTTTGAAGTCCTCGTGGAGCAACTCGGAAAGGAAGCCCTCCAGAATATCGAAGTTTGCTTTGTTCCGAAGCAGGCGCTTCATTGCCCAGTCGAACCGAACTAATTTTTTTGCCATGAAATGTTGTCTTACTGCAAAAGTAGTATAAAAATTCCGTTTTTAGGTAATTTTTGCCATTTATACCTCACGCTGCCAGACGCTTCAGCAATGGTCCCAACGCCTGCTCCAATGACCTGCCTTCGTACATGGCTTAGAGCTTGTTATTCAAAGTTGCGGCAGTCAAAGTCTTCTTTCTATTTACCCTTCATGGATTCGTGTGTATTTTTGATGAAAGTTATGAATTTTTCATTTGACACAGAATTTTGAGCAGTCTCGATTTGGAAATCCTCGGAGTGCCTCCTGTACTGGTTCGTGCCATATGAAAATCTGTTTGGGGCAAAGGTCTTCATACGGAAAATATGAGGCAAGATGCAGTTGGTTGGGGGTGTACGTTACAGCGGACGGGGGCATGGACTACGTGGCGACGTATAGGAGCCATGTGAGACCATGTATTGTTGGGTGCTTTTTATTATCCGGACACAGCGTAAGTAATACCTGCGCCGCGTCCTTTTTTTACAATCAATTGTTTGTCAATCAACCCTGACAAAATCCTTTTTACTGTTGGCTTTGATATATCTAGTTGTGAAACAATATCGCCCGATTTACAGTCAACATGGTTCACGATGTATATATAAACCATTTTTTCCTTGCTTGAAAGTTGTGTCTGTTGTTCGGATAGAGCAAGTTTTTGTTCCAACTTAGATTGTACATTTACCAACGATTCCAAAAAAAACTCAATCCAGTCTGTAATATCTTCATTAGGCCTTTGCGCCTGACAACTTCTAAGGCTAGTATAATATTCTTTTTTCCGATTTTCTATCTCGTGCTCGAAACTCACATACTGAATCCATTTATATCCTTTTTGTAGCAATCGCTTCATGCGAATCCACAATCGTGTCTAACACATTGAAATAGCCAACTACCTCTTGCGAATCTCTGTCTTCGATTTTACTTATGCCTATACTGTTCAATAGATCAGCGACCTCCTCGTCTGTCATTTTTGAGCCTTCAATTCGTGTCGAAGCCCCTACGCTCTGGATAGTGGCGATATGCCGCAATTGTCGGAGATTACTGCCCTCTATCCGTTCTATCGAAGTCCATGATGCATCGAATCGGTCAATTCGGCTGATAACGCTGAGTATTTTCCAACTCAGGTATAAACTAAAATCATAAACTTTTGCATTCATGGCACAAATTTAACGCAATTTATTTTATTTTGAGC
>Ga0172372_10003179_pt1 | contig 24416 bp, 28 predicted proteins | sample LakKiv5m_2_FD_114544 | JGI IMG/M metagenome (GOLD analysis project Ga0172372, IMG submission 114544) | Freshwater microbial communities from Kabuno Bay, South-Kivu, Congo - kab_092012_9.5m | ecosystem: Environmental > Aquatic > Freshwater > Lake | place: Democratic Republic of the Congo...
ACGACTCACGGCAGGTGTTTCACTCAAGATTGCCGCATCGCTTTGTGCGTTGAGTGTGTCAAATCACTGCTAGACTAGCAATCAAGGTACTATACTACTATCCTATCACATGTCATGCACAGCTATGCTGTTTTTGTGAACAATTTAGGTTAAGACAACGCACTACACCGCCTTTTCTGCGTTTTTATACGCCGTATCTCCACACAGCACGTACACACAAACACCACCATGGCGGACGTGCCGCCATGGTGGTACCTGCATAACCACTCCCCATGCCTATCACAACAACGGGCGCTTGGGAATCCGCATGGCGTAGCCAATCGTCACCATGCCGACGACCAGCAACAACCCCAACGCAATCAATTTGCCGTTGGCGCCGATGTCTGCGATGCCCAAAACACCAAAAATCACGCTCATCGCATAAAAATAAAGCGCAATCGCGCGTGGATTGTGTCCCGCATCGGTAAGGCGCTGGTGCAGATGATCACGCCCGCTCGTCGTCGGCGATTTGCCAGCCAACATGCGCGAGACAATCAGCCACGCCACATCGAGAATCCACACCCCGAGCACCAACAGCACGGTCGCAAATTTGGCGCCGCCGATGATGGCACTCACCCCCAGCACATAGCCGATGAACTCCGCTCCCGCATCGCCCATGAAGACCTTGGCCGGTGGAAAATTGAACAACAAGAAGCCAGCAGTGGCGCCGGCCAACGCCAACGGCACCACCGCTACCGTGTACTGCGCTGGCTCAAGACGGAGCGCATGAATGCCCAACATCAGCGCCGCAATCATCGAGACCCCGCCGGCAATGCCGTCCACTCCGTCCATCCAGTTGACCGTGTTGATCATCAGCCCAATCCAAAACACCGTGACCACGATGGCCAACCACGGCGAGAGCGCATAAAAATCCACATACGACACAAAGGGCATGTTGAACCCCATGAACACAATGCCGCGTGGCTCTGTCAACACTCCTAATGCGTCGGGATACAGCTGGTGGTCCCACACAAACGGGCCCACCGAAATCACCCCCGCCAACACGTTGGCGATAAATTTGGGCAACCAGTGGAGCTCGGCCACATCGTCGATCCACATCACCACAAACGTGAGCGTGCCACCAACCAACAAGAGCGCAAAGCGCAATTCGTCACGCTCGCCACGATGCAATTCGGGCACCCAAAAGCCCATCCCCCAGGCCACGAGGACCGCCACCACGAAACCAGCATAAATGGCAATTCCGCCGATGGTTGGCTTAATCCCCTCGTGCGTCCGCCGCCCACCCGGGTGCACCACCCAGCCACGCCGTATGCACAATTCTATGACCGCCGGCATCAACACCCAAGTGGCTACAAACGCCACCAACACGGTGCTGAGTGTGAGGAGCATGACCATGCCCAACCCCTTTCATACGTAGTGGGATTAAAAGGTGCCAAACTGGCGATCGCCCGCATCACCAAGCCCGGGCAAAATATAGCCGATTTCGTTGAGACGCTCGTCGATAGCCGCCAAATGCAACGGCACATCGGGGTGCTCACGCTGCATCAGCGCCACCCCTTCGGGGGCAGCGATCAACCCGAGAAATTTAATTCGTTTCACGCCCCAACGCTTGAGCACCGTCACCGCTGCGCTCGCCGATCCTCCCGTTGCCAGCATGGGGTCCAGCACCAAGCACACATCAACATCCGCCTGAGGTGGCAATTTGTTGTAGTAACTGACCGGTTGCAAGGTCTCGTGATCACGGTATAGACCGAGGTGCCAGACATGGGCCGTCGGGATCATGTCGAGAATGGGCTCCACCATGCCCAAACCAGCCCGCAAAATGGGAATCAACCCGATTTGCTCACGCAGACGATGCCCAGCAAATGTGGCGAGTGGTGTTTGCACCGTGTGTGGCGCCAGCGGCAAATCACGGGTCGCTTCGTACATCAAAAACTGCGTAATCTCCCCCACCAACTCGCGAAAGATCTTCGGTTTGGTCTGCTGATCGCGCAACAGCGCTAGTTTGGTCAACACCAACGGGTGTTGCGATACCTGCACCTCTGTCATCACACATGCTCTCTTTCGTGCCTGCTTTCTGTCTATTATAGAAGAAACGTCGCAACCACACCGTGGTACAATCCACTCAAAGTGTTCGTTCGTATAGCACACAAGGGATACCACGCACATGACACTCAGTTGGGGCGAAATATTCATCATCCTGATGGTCGTCGGCTTTGTCGTCGGGCTCAGCTACCGAGCTGGCATCGTGCGTGGGCAGCACGGGCGTCGCCCGAAAAAGTAAAGGCACCTTGTATGTCGATCACATCACTCAGTCCGCATGAATTCATCAACCTCATCAGCTATCGCAAGACGGGCGCCGCTGTCGCTACCCCGGTCTGGTTCGTACACGATGCCGACACCTTGTACGTGATGACCGGTCACAACGCCGGCAAAGTCAAGCGCATCCGCAATAATCCGCACATCCACGTTCAGCCCTGCGACCGCACCGGCAACCCGCTCGGCGAGCGTCTGCCCGCCCAAGCACGCCTCACAGCCCCCGCTGAGCATGCCCACATCAATCAGCTCCTCAACCGTAAATACGGCTTCATGAAGCGCATGTTTGATTTCATGGCCATCTTCAACGGTGGGAGCAAAAGCCGGGCCTTCATTGCAATCACTGATAGCACACCATGATTACCACGCTGACCTGCAATCCAGCCCTCGATCGCACCCTCATCGTCCCCGGCTTCCGCGGTGCCGATGTTTCACGCGTCACACACAAGCACGATGCGGCCGGCGGCAAAGGGCTCAACGTGGCCCGCGCCCTACAACGGCTCGGTGCTCCCTGTCAAAGTATCGCCCCACTCGGCGGCCATACTGGTCACGTCGTAGCATCTTTGGCACACGCCGAGCACATCCAGCTCCACCACCTACCGATTGCTGGGGAAACGCGCACGTGTCTGCTCATCACCGACGTGGCAGCCCCCGACCAACTCGTGGTCAACGAACCCGGCCCCCACATCAGTCCCGCCGAATGGCAGGCGCTCCACGTGCAGGTCAGCGCCCTCGCACGCGCCAGTGCCTTTTTGACTATCTCGGGCAGTCTGCCCCCTGGTGCGACCAGCGCGGGACTACGTGCGCTGGTTGACACCTGCTCCCGCGATTGCCCGGTCGCACTCGACACCAGCGGTGATCCGCTCGTGGCGCACCTCGACGCCGCCATTGCACTCCTCAAAATCAACGCCAGCGAGCTCAGCGCCAGCCTCGGCATCCCCATTGATTCACCGGCCGCTGCCGCCTACGCCGCCCAACACGTCATCGCCCAAGGCCCACAAACGGTGGCCGTCACCCTCGGGGCAGCCGGGGCAGTCGTTGCAACCAGCACGGCCGCTTGGTATGTCCCTGCGCCGGCCATCAAGGCGGTCAGTCCGGTCGGCAGTGGCGACTGCACCCTAGCGGGCATGGTCATGGCTCGGAGCCAAGGCGCTGATTGGCCGACCGCCCTCCGCCACGGCGTGGCCTGTGGTAGTGCCAACGCACTCATCCCACACGCTGCCCATTTCGACACTGCCACCTATGCGCAATTTTTGGCAGCCAGCACGGCGCACCCGCTCCCATAACCGCGGCGTGCCTTTTTGGACGCATCAAACGGTATCACCTGCGTGAATCGTCTGACTCGTCATCAAGGAGCACGCCATGACCATCACTTTTTCGGTTTCGCCACGTATCCGCGAACTCCCCGATGCCCCACATCCCCGCCAACGCCTGCTCTCGCAGGGAGCAGGTGCCCTCAGCGACGCAGAGCTCGTCGCACTGGTGATTGGCAACGGCGAGCTCGAGCAGGCACAACAGGTCTCTCAGCGCCTCTTGACCGAAGCCGGTGGCGTGGTTGGTCTCCAGCGTCTCAGCATCGAAGAGCTCCAACAACACGACGGCATCGGCGATGTACGTGCGGCTCGCATCAAAGCCGCCCTCGAGCTCACCCGCCGCCTCGTCATCGCCGGCTTCGACGAACGCTTCCAGATTCGCACACCGAGCGATGCCGCCCAACTCATGCTCATCGAAATGAGTCACCTCGACCAAGAACACTTGCGCGTCATCTGCCTTGACACCAAAAACCGCGTCCAAAAGATTCAAACGCTGTACGTGGGGAGCCTGAATTCTTCCTTGCTCCGCGTCGGCGAAGTCTTCAAGGAGGCCGTCCGCCTCAACAGCGCGGCCATCATCCTCGTGCACAACCACCCCTCGGGTGACCCCACCCCCTCCGCCGACGACATTCAAGTCACCCGTGATGTGACCGCTGCCGGCAAATTGCTCGACATCGACCTGCTCGATCACCTCATCGTCGGCCACGGCAAATGGGTCAGTTTGCGGGAACGCGGTCTCGGTTTTAGTGGCTAATCACCACACACCGCACCACATCACTCCCCGCACACCGGAGTGGTGTGGTGCTTACGGAGCAAACGCAGCCGCAATGTCGCGCCAGCCAATCAGGTGGATGCCGGCTGCACGCACCGCATGCGCCACCTCGGGGTCAGTCATGACCGCATAATCGCGCACCCGGCCCGCCCAATCGGGCGCAATTGCTTTCAATTCCACACTTTCGAGCGCTGGATGCCCAATACAATAACTCAGGCCAGCCGGCAGATTAGTCAGCATGGCAATCGTGTCCGCCACCCCGAAGTGCGCATCACCGAGTGGCAATGCCACCATGTGATCGAACAACGGCCAGCCCCGCGATTCGAGATCGGCCAGTGTGGTCTGCTGATACACCCGCGTTGCCTCGTCGAATCCGAGGCGCTGCAGTTGTTCATCCGTCAGCCGCGGCACATAGACGGGTACGCGGTGGTGCACGCTCATCGCCAAGTAGGCCTCAAAAATTCCCGCCCCAAACACACTGCCCATGTGTGAATCACAGTGGCTCGGACGCATCCCAAAGGCCAAGGCGCGTTGGTACTGCGCCGCAAGTTCATGTGCTACCGCGATACGGTCGGCCTGCGCAAACACCTCGGCGGTGCTCCGGTGAAAGAACCCTTCATCGTCGTGGATGCCACTCGTCGCCGGATGTGCGGCCACGCTCCCCCAGCGGTAGTGTTGCCATTCACTGGTCAGCGTGAAATGCACGCCCACATCGGCCTCAGGATGCGCCCGACACCATTCCGCTGCAGACGCAAACCACGGGCACGGCACCATGACCGAGGCTGCTGTGACCATCCCCGCGCCGAACAGCGTCGGCAATAGACCCGTTGCCGCATGGCACATGCCGATGTCGTCTGCATGCACAATCACCACCCGTTCATGTGGCTGATAGCCGAGCCGTGCTAGGAGTGCATTCATCTACGCCCCGTCCTTTCGTTATGGTGCCAATCGTTCCCGCGTCCATGGACCATCTGGGGTATCTCGGCGATAGCAAATACGGTCGTGGAGCCGGCTCGGTCGCCCCTGCCAAAACTCCATGCGATCGGGGATAACCACGTACCCGCCCCAAAATGGCGGCCGAGGCACGCGTTCGCCGAACTGCTTGGTCGCCATCTCCAGATTATCCGCCAGCACCTGCCGATCCGCAATCACTCGGCTCTGCGGCGACGCCCAGGCTCCGAGCCGACTCCCGAGCGGGCGACTCTGATAGTACGCGTCCGCATCCGCCGCCGTCACCTTGGTGACGGCCCCCTCCACACGCACCTGACGCTCTAGTTCGGGCCAATAAAAAATCACCGCCGCCCACGGATTGATGGCCAACGCCTGTCCTTTGCGGCTTTCGTAGTTCGTAAAAAACACCAACCCGGCGTCGCTGTACCCTTTGAGCAGTACAATCCGTGCCGCGGGACGCCCATTTGCATCGACCGTCGCTAGCGTCATCGCGTTGGGCTCGTGCACATTGCCGGCCAACGCCTGTTGAAACCAGCGATCGAATTGGGCGAGCGGATGCTCGTGCACATCGGCTTCGTCCAAGCCGGCCTGCATGTATTCTTTGCGCATATCAGCGACCATGTCTAGCTCCTCTCTGGCTGTTCCGTCGACAACGTCGCCCACACCAATGCCTGTCGCACCACCTGCTCAATCTGTGCTGGTGACTCGGTCGCTGCCAGTTGCCGCAGGTGTTGGTGCATCACCAGTTGGTGTTGCATCAACTGATCAAACAACGCCACAAATTGCTCGCCGAGGAGTCGCGTGCGCACCCGTGCCACCCAGCCACCGCCAAACAAGCGTTGGTAGAGCGGTTGGGCACTCGTAAGTGTCGGCAGTACGGACACGTCGGCCAACGACGTCTGACGCACACCGTAGAGCTCTGCGTAGGCCACCGCCTGCACACTCCCCACTCCCAACACATCACGGACCGACTGCGACCACAACGAGGGCGTCAGGTGCGTTTCCTGCTGGATTTCTGCGAGTAGGCTGCCCAGCGCCAAGACCCGTTGCCGCTGTACGGCATCATCAGCACCAGCCTGCACGTCGTGACGGGCCACGAGTAGGGCCACCGCCCGGTCGGTAATATTGGTCCCCGCAAGTGCTCCGGCTTCGGCGGCCACAAATTGCGCATCGAGCTGACCACGGTGCCACGCCCGCACAATCAGCCGCCAGCGGTTACGGTGATAGTAGTAATAAAAAGACCCGCTCTGCTTGCCCGTGGACAGCGATTCGTGGTGGAGTAGCGTCGCGGCCGGCTCTACCACGCACCACAATCCGCGTGCGCGTACCCGCAAACACAAATCCACATCTTCGAAATAGGCTGGGAAAAACGTTTCGTCGAAGCCACCAACTGCCTGCCAATCGCTCCGTCGCATGGCCATCCCCGCTCCCGTCACAAAATCCACTGCGCCACTGTCAGTCAATGCGCGCGCATGATCGGTGCGCCACGTGACCGGATCAATGACACCTCCGGTGTGCGCCAGCACACCCTCCGCATCCACAATCACACTCCCCACCACGCCCACCCGCGCATCATTCGTCAGACGTGCCACCAATGCGCCCAGCCACTCCGGTTGCACCTCGGTGTCTGGATTCAGCGTCACCACCACCTGCCCACTGCCGGCCGCGGCTCCTTGATTGACCGCTGCCGCAAACCCGCGATTCTCAGCGTTGGTGAGGATCGTCGCACCCGCAAATACCTCTTGTGCCACGGCGATACTCGCATCGCGTGACGCATTGTCGACCACGATGATTTCGTAGTCGCGATAGGTCGAGCGCGCCAAAGCCGTGGCACACGCAGCAAGCACCGCCGCGCTGTTGTATGTCACGATGACCACCGTTGCCCCCGGCATAGCTCCTCCTCACATTGTGTGGTTTGACCTCACTATTATACCGATTTCGCTTCATCAGCGACCCTATTGCTCACTATGGTCACTCATGTGCCCTTGACATCTCGCCCACAACCCGTATAATTGAACATAAGTTCTAACGAACAAATATTCGCATAGCACGAAAGGGAGCGCAATCGTGCAGCCAATCGATACACTATCCGCCCGTCAACGTGAGATTTTGGGGTATATCGAGCAATTCCTCGAAGACCACAACTACCCACCGGCCATCCGCCAAATCCAAGAAGACCTCAACATCTCCTCGACTTCGGTCGTCGCCTACAACCTCAAAGTACTCGAGCAACGTGGTCTCGTGCGCCGTGATGGTCGTGTCTCCCGTGGCATCTCCATCGCACGTGCCGAAATTGTCCCCATCAGCACCCAAATCGCACAAGTGCCCCTGCTCGGCTACATCACCGCCGGTCAGCCATTGCCCGACCCCGAGGAGCTCTCCAGCGATAGCGCCGAGCTCATTGACATCCCCGCTGAGGTCGTTTCAGCCAACAAACTGGCCAACGTCTATGCGCTCAAAGTCCGCGGGTATTCGATGATCGACGCCCTCATCAACGACGGCGACATCGTGTTGCTCCGCTACCAAGAGACGGCCGAGCCCGGTGACATGGTCGCTGCCCGCATCGTCAGTGACAACGCCGTTACCCTCAAACGCTTTTACCGCGAAGGTGACATGGTCCGCCTACAACCAGCCAATATCACCATGGAGCCCATCTACGTGCCCGCTCACAACGTGCGCATCCAAGGACGCGTCGTTGGGGTCATGCGGAGCATGTAACCCCACCCCCTAGTCCGATACGACCACGCCCCACGGCTCAGAGCCGTGGGGCGTGGTGTGCATACCAGCCAGCACCTGCTACAATTCCGGCCGGAATTTGTACCCGTACAACAGCAGCCCGTCCACACCGGTGTCTCCCAACAGGCGCGTCACCATTTCAACCGCCATGCCAATATGCACCTCGGCCGCATCACAGTCCGTGAGTTGCGCCGTCACCCGTGGGCCCTCGGCCAGCTCAATCATGGCCACGAGGTAGGGCACCTCGCCCTCATGCCCGAGTGGTGCTTGGTGGATTTCACTGTAGGTCAGCACCGTCCCCTTGCCACTCAACGGGAAGGGCTGCCAGTCACGGCCTTCCCGTGGGGGGAACACGATTTGGCCGTGTTGGCGGTGCTGACTCCCCTCAAGGCGATAGCGTGCATTGCGTAGCCGCCAATGTCGTGCTAGTTCCATCTTTGCTGTCACTCCTCGCCCTGCAATATATGGGTTACCACGCTGTTGCCAATCCCCGACATACACTGCGTCAACGCCACGCGTGCCCCAGGCACTTGGGTCGGCGCCGTGCCCCGCAACTGCGCGGTCATTTCGACCACTTGATAGACACCGAGTGCTCCCATCACGTCACCACGAGCCTTGCAACCGCCACTCAACGCCAACGGAATACTGCCGCTCGGCGTGATGGCACCCGTTTGCCCCAACATCACTCCGGTGCCCCGCGCCGCATACCCCATGGCTTCAAGGCTAAGCACCGCAGCAATCCCGTGTGGATCGCTCATATCCGCCACATCAATCGCATCACGGCTGATGTTGGCCTGGGCCAACGCACGCGCAAACCCCGTGCGGACGCCCTGCAAATCGAGCAAATCGGCACGATCGTGGAGTGCCACCACATCGCTAGCCACCGTGGACGCTACAATGCGCACGCGTCGGCCCGCTTGCGCATCGGGATGCGCAGTAATCACCACCGCAGCCGCACCATCGGCCACCGTCGAGCAATCAAGCAAGCCGAGTGGCGCCGCAATCATCCCCGCACTCTTGAGTTTGTCGGCACTAATCGCAAAGCGGTAGAGGGCCGCTTTGTTGGGCACCGCGTTCGCATGCGCATTCACCGGGAAGGGCGCAAAATCCGCCGCTGCCACCGCATATTCGTGCATGTACCGCCGCATCAACATCGCCCACTGCGCCGTCAAAGTCACCCCGTGTGCCGCCTCCCAGTCTGTGTCCGTGGTCAACGCCAACGCAGATTCACGGCGCTCGTCAAGCACATCGCTGACTTTTTCGACCCCGACGACGAGTACCGCCTCATGCGCACCAGCCGCGACCGCCAACATGGCCTGCCGGACGGCTAAACCGCCGGCTGCTCCCCCCGCATCAATGGAAAGCGTCTCCACGCCGGTCATCCCCAGCGCTGCTGCCACTGCGGGCGCCACGTCGCTCTGGATGCCGAGAGCCGCGCCGAGGGCATTGGCAACGTAGACCGCCCCCACCGCTGGTCCAGCTCCGTGTTGCGCCAACGCTTGTGCTGCGGCCTGGTGCGCCAACGAAATCCACGACCGCTGCCAGTGCTCTGCCACCGCCGTCTGCCCAATTCCCCCGATATAGACTGGTCGCATTGCTTACCCCATTACCAGCTTCTCACGCCATTTGGCGTAAACCGCATAATCGATCATCTGGCGGCGCGCCACATATCGCGCCGTAGCCGGCGCGCGGTGACGCCGCTCCGCAATGGCATCGGTCACCCGCATCACGTAGGCGTCTGAACCCGCCCCCGATCCGTAACTGGCCATCAAAATCACATCGCCCGGCTGCGCAATGTCGAGCGTGGCACACAACCCCAAAATCGCAGCTGCCGAGTAGGTATTGCCGATACTTCCCGCCAATAAACCCGGCGCAATCTGCTCTGGGCTGAACCCGAGTTGCTTGGCTACCACCTGCGGGAAGCGCGCATTGGGCTGGTGAAACACCGCATACGTGATGTCGCTCGGTGTGATGCCCAACTGCGTGAGCAATGCCTGGCTGGAACTCCGCACCTGCGTAAAATACGCCGGCTCACCCGTAAACCGATTGCCGTGCACCGGGTAGGGTCGATCAGCGCGCCGAAAGAAGTCAGGCGTGTCGCTGACGTACGACACCGTCTCTTCGATGACCGCCACGCTTTCTGCCGCTGCGCCCACAATCACCGCCGCCGCCCCCGCTGCCGCCGTATATTCGAGGGCATCACCGGGTCGCCCCTGCGCCGTGTCAGCCCCAATGGCCAGCACGTACGAGCCCATGCCACTGCCTACCAGTCCCATGCCGGCCGTCAACGCCTCGGTGCCCGCTTTACACGCAAATTCGTAGTCCGCACTGCTCACAAACGGGGTTGCGCCAAGAGCCTCGGCGACCACCGTCCCCGACGGTTTCACGCTGTACGGGTGTGATTCACTGCCCACCCAGACTGCGTTCAAAGCTGGTGCGGGGATGGCGGCGCGCGCCAACGCATTACGAGCGGCTTCGAGCGACATGGTAATCACATCTTCATCGGGGCCGGGCACGCTTTTGGCTTCAACGGGCACCCCACCATGGCCGCCGGTCCATACCCGCGCAATTTCTTTGGCTGCAATCCGATAGCGCGGAATATAAGCGCCATATCCAACAATCCCAACCGGCCGCTGTGGTTTCATGCTGTGCAATTCCCTGTTCTGTTCTAGCGGTGTACTGTTAGTAGACCAACGCACCAGCGCGCAGTGCGTCGAGCAATTCCACCGCAGTGGTGGCTTTGATGCTGCCACGCGCAATCAACTGTGTCGCAAGTAGCGCGATTTCGTCACCCTCAGCACCCACACTCATCGCCACCTGTCGCGCATGCAGTGACATGTGACCGCGTTGGATGCCCTCGGTGGCCAGAGCCCGCATGGCTGCGAGATTGGAGGCGAGCCCCGCACAGACGCAGACCTCGGCCAATTCACCCGCACTGCGCACCTGTAGCACCTGCAACGCGGCTTGCGCAGTGGGATGCACTTTGGTCGCGCCCCCCACGATGCCCACCGCCATCGGCAACGTGAGTTCACCACACAGATGACCCGATTCGTCGCGGTACCAGTGGCTGAGTGAGGTATACCGCCCCGTACGGGCCGCCCACGCATGTGCGCCGGCTTCGACTGCCCGCCAATCGTTGCCGGTGGCCACAATCACTGGGTCAACGCCGTTCATGATGCCCTTGTTGTGGGTGGTCGCCCGGTAGACATCGGCCGCCGCAAAGGCATACGCCCACAAAATGCGTTCGATGACCGCTTCACCAGTAATCCCGTCACGCGCCAGTGCCGCTGGCGCCACACGCATGCGCGCCGTCGCCCACCGACGATCGCTGTAGTTCGACAAAATCCGCAACATGGCGGTGCCGCCACTCAATTGCTCCAGCAACGGCGCAATCGCCTCACACATGGTGTTGATGGCGTTGGCACCCATCGCATCACGGCAGTCCACCAATAGATGCACCACGAGCATGGGGCCTTGGAGTGTGTCAGCAAACGGGTGGAGCTCCACATCGCAGGCCCCGCCCCCGCGTGCCACCATGCTCTGGCTCTGCTGATTGGCCGCCTCGAGAATCTGGAGCCGCGCCGCGCCAATCGCTTGCATGGCCGCTGCCATGTCGGGGACGCAAATAAGCTGGATTTGCCCGATCATCACCGGCGCGCTATGCTCGGCCACGAAGCCACCACTGGCCCTAGCCATGCGGGCCGCATAACTCGCACCCGCCACGATTGATGGCTCTTCGACCACCATGGGGATGAGTCGGTCAACCCCGTTGATGACAAAGTTAGTCGCAAATCCGAGCGGGAGTTCGTAGGTGCCGACCACGTTCTCGATCATGTGGTCGGCGCGATCCATGCCCAGTTGGCCGCCGTGGAGCGCTTGGGCTTGCGCGTCAGACAACGTGGCGAACTCTGCGATGCGCCGAAGCCGTTGCGCCGGCTCTTGGCGATATAATCCCTCAAGGCGTGAACTGCGTTGATCCGTCATGTGGCGGTCCTTTTGTCACGTAGTTTGTGCGGTATCGGTGGCTCATCGTCCTCGGGTGCTACGCACCGGTGGTGAGATGAGAGTCTTGCCTGTATGATAGGCAGAAAAGACTTTCAATTACAGACAAAAGACTGTCAAAAGCTATCAAATCGGGAATGGGGAGTGGCGAGGGGGGTGGCACGAGGAGCATCAAGAGGCACCAGCACACCTTCAATTCGTACCCGTTTATGCTATAGTAGAGGTGTTAGTCTGAGTGTAATGCGGGCGTAGCTCAGTGGATTAGAGCAGCGGTCTTCTAAACCGTTGGTCGTGGGTTCGAGTCCCGCCGTCCGCGCCAGTTCCTACGGTATCACCGCACCACCAAACAATGAGGTTTGCCCTATGTCCGATTCTGCTGCCAGCCACATTGCCGGGCTCAACCAGTACCAAATCGCCTCGCGCGCAACGTGGAGCCTCATTCACACCGATCACGCCATCGTCTACCCCACCTTGGGTCTCACCAACGAGGCCGGTGAAGTGGCCGGCAAAATCAAAAAAATCTTCCGTGATCGGGGGGGAGTTATCAGCGAAGCCGACCGTGAAGCGCTGAAACACGAGCTAGGCGACGTGCTGTGGTACCTCGCACAAATCTGCACCGAGCTCGATTTGACCCTAGAAGAGGTCGCTACCACCAACATCAGCAAACTCGCTGACCGCATGGCGCGTGGCGCCATCGGTGGCGATGGCGACCAGCGCTAGTTTTTTACATCACATGGAGCTAGTCATGTCAGCACCCGAGGTATCGATCGTCATCCCTTGTCTCAACGAAGCGGAAACGTTGGCCAAAGTCATCCGCAAAGCACTGGCTGGCTTCGCACGTATGGGCATAGCCGGCGAAGTGATTGTCGCCGACAACGGCAGTAGTGACGGTTCGCAACAAATCGCCATCGACGAAGGGGCGCGCCTTGTACACGTGCCGCAACGGGGGTACGGTGCCGCACTCCACGGCGGGATTTCGGCCGCCTACGGCGAATTTGTGGTCATGGGTGACGCCGACGACAGCTACGATCTTGGCAGCATTGATGAGTTTTTGACGCATCTGCGCGCTGGTGCTGATTTGGTCATGGGCAACCGCTTTGCGGGACGGATCATGCCCAACGCCATGCCCTGGCTCCACAAATGGCTCGGCAATCCGGTACTCAGTTGGCTCGGGCGCGTGTTGTTTCGCTCCACGGTTGGCGACTTTCACTGTGGCCTGCGTGCGTTCCGCAAATCAGCGTGGGAGGCGATTGCGTTGCAGACCAGTGGCATGGAGTACGCCAGTGAAATGGTCATTAAGGCGGCCATTTTCGGTCAACGCATCGTCGAAGTGCCCATTACGCTCTACAAAGACGGGCGCTCACGCCCGCCGCATCTGCGCACCTGGCGTGACGGTTGGCGGCATTTGCGCTTCATGCTGGCCTATGCGCCCAACTGGGTTTTCTTTTTCCCAGGCGCACTGATGAGCATCATCGGCGCGCTCACCGTCATCTGGTTGGTACCCGGTGTACAGGTCGTCGGCAACGTCATGCTCGACATCAACACCATGGTGATTGCGGCCAGCGCATTCCTCCTCGGCATCCAAGTCATGTTGTTCGGCATCCTCGCCAAACAGTACATGACCACCCGCGGTCTCATCCCCACATCGTCTCGTTTCGCCAAAATCAACCGAGTCATTTCCATCGAGTACGGGCTCATCATCAGCCTCTTGATTTTGGCAATCGGCATCTGGTTTGTGGCGCAGGTATTCGGTGTCTGGCAATCATCCGGATTTCAATTCCTCAACACGCAGGCGAGTGCCCGCATGACACTCATCGGCGGTTCACTGATGATTTTGGCCGGCCAAATCGGCTTTACCAGCATCTTGGTCAGCATCCTCGGTCTCGACATTCGCCACGGCAAGTAAGCACCCCATCGTCCGCTCTCCGCATCCGTTCATGAAAGTGAACCCATCGTCATGTCACAACCACTTGAACTCCTCTACGTGGCCAATGCTCCGGCGTGGCAAAATCCGGCACTCACCGGCATCAACCGGTTGCCCCCACACGCCACCCTTTACCCGCATGCCGAGCTCGCACCAGCGCTCAAGCGCGACCATGATCAATCACCGTGGGTGCTCTCACTTAACGGCACCTGGGATTTTGCGCTTTTTGCACATCCCGATGCAGTCACCGCGCCACAACTCGCGCAGACCGATTGGGCCAGCATGCCGGTGCCCGGACTTTGGACGATGCACGGCTTTGAGGCACCCCATTACCTGAACATCAAAATGCCCTTCGATCATGCGCCACCGCTAGTGCCCAGCCAAAACAGCACCGGGGTGTTTCGCCGGACCTTGACCATCCCCAAAAAGTGGGATCACCGCCGCATCGTGCTCCATTTCGGCGGCGTTGAAGGCATGCTCTGCGTCTACATCGACGGACGCGCCGTCGGCATGGGCAAAGATGCGCGCACACCGGCCGAGTTCGACATCACCGCACACGTCAAAGCGGGTCAGAGTCACGAACTCATGGCCGTGGTGGTGCGCTGGAGCGATGCCACCTTCATCGAAGACCAAGACCAGTGGTGGCACGCTGGCATCACCCGTGAAGTGCTCGTCTACAGCACCGGAGTCCCCTATTTGCGCGATCTCACGGTCGTTGCTCAGCCCGACGCCACGTATACGAGTGGCACCTTGACGGTCACCGCGTACGCCAATACACCCGGCGACATCCGCACCGACTGGTACGTCTCCGTGCAACTCTACGACGCCGATGAGCAGGCGCTCCTCAGCAAACCGCTCGTCACCAAACCGACCATTCGGCGCGACAAGTGGGGAGCCCGCACCAATGCCGTGGATATTGCACACGTCAGTACCCAGCTCCGCCGGGTCGATTGTTGGTCACACGAGAGCCCCACGTTGTACACGGTGGTCGTGACGCTACACACCAGTGCCGGTGACACCTACTACAGCACGCGTACTGGTTTTCGTGATGTCAAAATCGCCAACCGCCAACTCCTCATCAACGGCCAAGCCGTACAAATCAACGGGGTCAATCGCCACGACCACGACGACACGCATGGCCGGGTGGTGGGTCAAGAGCTGATGCGCCAAGACGTGCTGTTGATGAAGCAGTTCAACATCAATGCAGTGCGGTGTTCGCATTACCCCAACGATCCCGTGTTTTATGACCTGTGTGACGAATACGGGCTCTACGTCGTTGACGAAGCCAACATCGAGTCGCATGCGTTTAATTTCGACATGTGCCGCGACCCGCGCTATACCGAGGCCTTTGTGGACCGCGTGCGCAACATGGTCGAGCGCGACAAAAACCACCCCAGCATCATCGCATGGTCGCTGGGCAACGAAAGCGGCTACGGTCCCAACCACGATGCGGCCGCCGGCTGGGTCCGCCACGCCGACCCCACGCGCGTCCTGCACTACGAGGGCGCCATTGCCCGTGAATTCGGCCGCGATTGGGACCAAGGGCAACTCGCCACCGATCTCATCTGCCCGATGTACCCCAGCCTCGACAGCATCATCGCCTGGTCGAGTGCGGGCGCACACGACCCACGACCGCTGATTTTGTGCGAGTACTCGCACGCCATGGGCAACAGCAACGGCACGTTGGCCGAGCATTTCGCCGCCTTCAACGATTTACCCGGCCTCCAAGGCGGTTTCATCTGGGAATGGGTCGATCACGGCATTCGCCAGACCGATCAGCAGGGCACCAGCTACTGGGCCTACGGCGGTGATTTCGACGACGTCCCCAACGACGTCAACTTCTGCGCCGATGGTCTCATCTGGCCGGATCGCACCCCGCATCCCGCGCTCTACGAATTCAAGTACTTGGCGCGCCCCGTCACCGTGACACCAAGCCCGACCACGGCGCACCAATACACGGTTACCAATCGCCGTTACTTCACCAATCTCGACGACCTCAGTGCCGAATACACCATCATGGTGAACGGCGACGTCGTTGAATCGGGACCACTCAACGTGCGTGGCATTGCCCCGCAGACGAGCCGCGATATCACCATCGCCGGGGTGGCACAGCACGTCGAGCAACACCCGTATGGTCTCATCAGCGTCGATTTTCGCTTCCGCAAGCGCCGTGCCTCCGCCAGCGCTCCCATTCGCCACGAGGTGGCCTGGGATCAACACGTGCTCAAGCACCGCACGGCGCCCCATGTCCACCAACGCGGGGCACGCATCAAAGAAAGCGCCGATGAGATTATCCTGCAGGCCAATCGCATCCGTGCCCGCTTTAGCACGCGCACCGGCGAATTGGTCAGCTACGGCACGCCCCGGCGCAACTACCTGGCCAGCGGGCCCATGCTGAGCGTGTGGCGGGCGGCCCTCGACAACGACGGGCTCAAGTTGTGGCCCGATCACCCCTCCAAACTACTGCCACGCTGGCGCCAACTCGGCCTCGACCAGGTCAGCCTCACACTCAGCGACATCGAGCGCGTCGGCACCCGTATTGCGTTTACGTACCGTGGCAGTGGCCGAGGCAATGTGGCCGACATCCGCCACACCCAGACCTTCACCATGAACCACGACGGCAGCCTGCACATCGAGCATTACGTCAAATTGGGCGAAGAGCTGACCGACTTGCCGCGCGTCGGCATTCAGTGGAGCATCCCGCTCCAATACCGCGACGTACGCTGGGTTGGACGCGGTCCGTGGGAAAATTACCCCGACCGCAACGCCAGCGCCATGCTCGGTCATTACCAAGCCGATGTGGCCGAGTTGTACGTGCCCTATATCATGCCCCAAGAAAACGGCCTGCGCACCGACGTGTCACAGGTGTCGTTTAGCAATCCACGGGGCAACACCCTGACAGTGCAGTGCGAATCTCCCATGGCCTTCTCCGCGAGTCGCTTCAGCGCAGCCGATCTGTTTGCGGCCAAACACACCAACGAACTCATCCCGCGCAACGAAATCATCGTCCACCTCGATCACCAGCACCGTGGCGTAGGCACGGCAAGTTGTGGCCCTGACACCCTCGACACCTACAAAATCCTCTCCCGCCGCCATCGCTTCGCGTGCACCCTCGCGGTCTCACAAGAAGACGAATAAATTGCTCCACGCACACAAAGCCCCCCACACCATATGAGTGTGGGGGGCGCATGTTGGTCGATTTAGGCGTGTGTTACCGCGTATTTGGCATTGTAATCACTCATCCCACCTGGCACCACCACTGCCACCACCTGTTTGCCGTGGTGGAGCAAAAACGACGCCGCAATGGTCGCGCGCGTGCCACTTTCACAGACCAGATGAATCGGCCCATTGGGAATATTGGACAACTGCGAAGCCAACTGCAAGTGTGGAATCGTCACAGCCCCATCAATGGTGCCCTTGGCGTGCTCGTGTGGATCGCGCACATCGACCACCGTCGCGCCTGCCAACACGGCTCCGTGTAACCCGTCAATGTCGATGACCGGCAAGACTTCTTTGTGTGGCATCGGCACATTGCTTACGCCCAGCACCGTGTAACCGGCCGTACTAGCCATGGTTGCGGCTGCTTCGGCCGTCGCAATGTTGTCACTGTAAAAAACAACCGGCTGCGTGGTCGGAATCAAGGCCTGCAGACGGGCAAGCAACGAATCACGCACAAACGGAATGTTGATCGCCTGCGCCATGTACCCGTGACCGAACAACGTAATCGGCCGCACGTCAACCACCACCGCCCCGCGCGCTTGGGCGGCCACCATGTCGCTGAGTGGCATGGCTTGCGCATGATTGCCGAAATAGTCGGCGGGCAACGGCAACTCACCACGATTGGTGTTGCGATGCGTCAAAATACCTTCGACTGCTTCCCGCACGTCGTGCGACATCCACTCGTTGAAGGTGGCCAAGTCGGGCGCTTGTAATGCCCAGTTGAAACGTCGCTCAAACCCGATCGTGCTCGCAGCTTTGCCACTCATGGCCCGTCCACCACAGGCCGAGCCACCGAAGTGCCCCGGGTACACTTCCACATCGTCGGGCAACGCCAGCAACTTCTGCATGCTGGCATACATGATTTCGGTGCCCGTCCCCGGCAAACTCACCAAATCGACTCGGGCCACATCGCCCACAAACAACGAATCGCCCGTCATCACAAACCACGGCCGCTCGGTGCGCGGCGTATCACTGACCACGTAGGCGGTATGCTCGGGCGTATGGCCGGGGGTGTGCACGGCGCGCACCACCAAATTGCCGATCTTGACTTCATCGCCATCGTCAATGGGCTGATGGGGAAACTGCACATCGGCGAGACGCGGCGCATAAATAGTGGCACCCGTCAACACCTGCAATGCGCGCCCCGTTGAGTAGTAATCGGCGTGCATGTGCGTCTCAAAAATCGCCGTAATCTGCAACCCCTTCTCGGCCGCCAATGTGGCGTACGTTTCGGCGGGCAAAGCTGGATCAATTACCGCCGCCTCGCCTTTCGCAATACAGCCGATAAGGTACGATGCTGCCGCAATCCGCTCGTTGAACAACTGTCGAAAAATCATGACTGACCTCCTCACTCCCTCTGTGCGAAATGGAGCACACACTCCCTGTGTGTATTGTTGCCACATCTGGTTTATGAAACATTCAACCAATCATCAAATTCGTGGTAAACCGTGCAGTGGCACACTTCTCTGTGTAAAGATGCTCCACTGCACGCCCCCACATTTCACCTAATATTCCGTGGGCAGATTGGCTCCACGCCATGCGCCAATGCCACCGAGCACGTTGGTCACGTTGGTGTAGCCTTGTTGGCGGAGCATGTCACACGCCACTTGACTGCGATTCCCCGAGCGACAAAAACAGGCCACCGGCTTATCCTTGGGCACTTCGTTCATGCGCACTGCCAAGTCCTGCAACGGGATGAGGACCGATCCGGGCACGTGGCCGTCTTGTACGTACTCTTCGGGGGTGCGCACATCAAGCACCAACAAATCCTCTTTGTTGTTCAAACGTGAGGCCAAATCTTGCACGGTGATGTTCATCGGAAGGGAGTCCTTTCCACTGGCTTGTCCACAAGCCGCTAATCCTACTGCCACAACAGGCGCCAATACCAACCAACGTCGCATACGATTCATCGCTGTCCTCGCTATCTTCGCTAGCTCGTCGCTAGGCCAAGATCTTCGTTTTTTCCCTCACGTGCACTGGCCTGCATCCAATCGTGGAGCAACGCCACCGTGGCCTGATCGCCACTCGTCAACGCGATTTCACACCCCGCTCCCGTTTCCCGATAGTCAATCTCAATCTGTGCCCGCTCTTTGGTCAAGGCCGTGGCCCATGGAGCACGTTGCTCCTGACCATCACCGCCAAAATCACCAAACTGGTACTGGTACAAAAGATTCTGTCCGGCTTGGCGCACCTGCGCCGTACTCATCCCAGCCACCGGCAACACCTGCACCACCACGCCATCGGCACGCGCAACGTACGCAAGGCGCGGACGGAGATCCGCGGTACCGGCCTGCAGGCCATGCTCCGCATGACCACCCGCAAGATCGTAGAGCGGGATGAGACTTACCAACGCCAAAGCCACCACAATCGATGCCACCACCCCCAGCCAAGTTGAGCGGTCGATACGCTGCATCGCAGGCTACTTTCGCGTCACCGGCAAGCGAGCCGCCTGCCACCCCATCATGCCCCCGTTGAGGTTCAACACCTGGGTATACCCGGCTTGCTGGAGCACGCGACACGCTGAGCTACTCCGCGCTCCCGAACGGCAGACACAGACCACCGGCCGATCTGTGGGCACCTTCTTCAGCTTGGCTGGCAATTCAGCCAAGGTGATCAGCGTCGCCCCTGCGATGTGACCCTCCTGCTTGAACTCCTGCGTCGTGCGCACGTCGAGGACAAACACCTGCTCCCGCTGTTGCAACCGCTCGGCTAGCCCGTGCGGGCTAATCCCCTCGGCTGATCCCGTTGCTTCACGCCACCACGTGCTGATCCGCTGCCATAGACTCGTCATGGAGTACCTCTGCTAGTATCTTCATCGCTTGCACCACCTGGTCCCGTTGATCAGGTGCAATGCGGTACAACAACCCACCGAAACGCACGTTGCGTGCTTTCACAATCTGCTCCGCGGCTTGCACCCCGGCATCCGTGCGTTTGAGCAACTGCACACGCGCATCGTGCTCCGCACGCTCACGCTCTACCCAGCCGCGCCGCTCCAAATCCAATACCAACCGGCTAATCGTGCTCTTCTCCAAGTTCAACGCATCGCACAGCTCACGCTGTGAAATCGGCTCGTGATGCATCAGCTCTACCAGCGCACACGCCTCCGCCAACGAAACCGGGAACCCGCACGGCGTGGCGTCCGCTCGGTGCAACCCTAACCCGCGGACTACCATCATCAAACTCTGGTGGAACTCTTGGACCAACGCTTCCGGGTGTACTTGATTCGACATACTAGTTGCCTCATACAACTATTTATTGGTTGTATTATACAACTATTGAGCTCATTGTCAAGCATGAGTTTTTTGTCTATAATAGGGGGCGATGAGTACACAACGCATACAATCATTCATCGTCGTATTGCTCAGCTGGTGGTGTCTCGGCACCAACCTATGGTGTATCGTGCATTGTCATCTGCATCACGATCAGCATTTCGGCCAATCGCAGTACGTGTGTGCTCAGCCACAGAGTCCGGAGGCTCCTGCGCCATCGCCCATCGATCATCAGACGCTCCAGCATCTCAGCCAAATCATCCTCGTTACGATGACAATACTGCTGGTCGTCATGATGCATGAGCGCCACGTGACGCGAACACCACGGTGGCACTCTTGGGTCGGTGATCCGCCGCGTCTACCCGACAAACTCCTTGCTCCATGATGACGAGGAAGAGGTGCACTTCTGCGACGAGCGGGGGTGCGTTTTTGCATGGAGCACCACATGCAACGCAGTATCACACTCAACCGGAGCGTTTCGTGGATTTTTGCCTAGGGGTATGTCTTGATTCATTACGCATACCCGCATCGGCACGGCGACGGCTCAATCATGGAGGTATCGATTGTGCCACGCGTCTTTTTCATGACAAGTTTTGTCTGGCTCCTAGCGCACGTGGTGGTTGCGCAACGCATGCACGGCTGGCCACGTTTATGCTTGCGCAGCCTGCGTGACATCTACGTATTCACGGCTTGGTTGGTCTTGTTCATCACCACGCCTATTTTTTCGATTCCCGCTCTCGGCGCCAGTCAAGTGCTCATGGCCATCGCCTAGCCACCGCTGGCCCTACATTTGGCACTCAACGTCTGGTATCTCTGTGCGCGGGCCCCGTGGCCCCACATCCGACACCACTGGACACGCATCGGACTCATCGTGATTTGGCTGGGCATGACCGCCGGCGCCGCCGTGTTGTCGTTCCCTCTGCCATCGCACCACTAACCAACCTCACGCCGAGGCGTGCATCACCGTGTGGATGCACGCCTCGCATTGGTCACGGTGCGTGTGGATCCACCAGTGGCCGGCGTCTGCCTGCCGGAGCAACGTCAGCCACGGCATTTGGGCTAGATGCGCCTCTGCGAGCACGGGCAACAGCGCTTCGTCTTGCATGCCCCACACCAGCGTGATGGGCAGGGTTGCGGGTGGCAGTGGCACATCACACACCCCGTCCACCTGTGCAAACGTGGCCGCACGGTACCAGTCAAGCGCCGCCTGCAGACGACCCGGGCGTTGCCAGGCCTGCGTGTAGGCGCGGTGCTGGTCGGCAGTCAACAGGCCGGCTGGGAACAACGCATGCAAGCGGGCGCATTCGTTTGCCAACAACACCCCCGCCGTGTCGGGATGGCACAGGCGCGCAATGTACGCAGAAGCGCGCCGTTGCGCGGCATCATACGCCAGCACCTGCCGCAGTACCTCCGGATGGGGACCACTCACCACCAACAAATGACGCACATACTGGGGAGCCATGCTGGCCACACTCCACGCAACCACTCCGCCCCAGTCATGCCCCACAAGCAGCACCGGGCCGCCATCCACGCACGCTGCAATCACGGCGCACACATCCGCCACGAGATGCTGGATGGTGTAGGCGTCGCCGTGCGTCGGCAAGGCGGATTCGTTGATACCCCGTCCATCGGGAACGACCACGTAGTAGGTCGTAGCGAGGCGCTCTGCCAGCGGGTGCCAGGCTAGGCGCGATTCGGGGAACCCGTGCAACAGCACGATGGCCGGCCGGTGGCGCTCGCCGTACGTGGTTACCGCCAACCGCGTGCCATCATCACTCACCACCCACTCGGTTCGGTGCGCACTCTGCATAAAAACATCCTCTCTCGTAAATGATTCCCACCCATCGTTGCGCCAACAGCAACCACACATCGCGCTCTAGAGTATTCTACACAGTTGCATTCATCCTGAGTGCGTACCATGATTGCTCCGCCCCATCCACGCACGGCACGGTTGTGGGCGCAACCATGCAGCTTCTCACCACCCCTCTACTATTTCAATATATTGCTTCTAGTAAAAACATCACTTCTGCTTGACAATGATGCTAAATCATATTAAAATGATGTCATGAATACATCACACCTTCTCAACAGTCTCGAACGAGACCTCCAGAACCTCGGTCGCCTCGGCAGTCCAGAACTCATCGACATGACCGAACGCCTGGCCGCCGCCGCGGCTCCGATGGTGCAACAGCGCTTTATCGAGCAACTGACGCTCATCATCGCTGAATTCAACCAGCGACATCCCGAAGCCAGTCTCGATTTGCGCATCGGACCAGACGAAGTGCAGCTCATCCCGCTCGCCACGCGGAGCGAGCCCAGCCTCGCCATTGGCGAGCTCGATGCGCGGTTCGCGTTGCGGCTCCCGACCGACCTCAAGGATCACATCGACGAGCGTGCCAGCCAAGAGGGTATTTCGACCAACTCATGGATTGTGCGCGCCCTCAGCAACAGTCTGCAACTGCGGCCACTGCGCGACATCGGCCACACCCTGCGTGGGCGTGGGCGTAGCTAAAATGGAACACACACATGAGCATTTTTTCTAGTCTCCTTGGCACCCACACCCAGCGCCACGAAGCGCTCCCCAGTGCCACCATCAAGAGCATGCGCATCAAAGCACATTGTGGCGACATCCGCGTGACCACGCACACCGCGGAAGTAGGCGCACACATCGAACTATCGGCCAACGAACGTAGCACACCGAGCCAGCTCGATCGGGTCATCGTGGCCTACGACGAAGCCAGCCAACAACTCACCATCGACACCACGGTGCTCCGGCGCATGCTGACCACCATTGACGTGGACATTGTGGTCAACATCCCCGCACACGCGTCGCTCGATGTGACGTCGGCCTCAGCCGACTGCGACATCGAGGGCACCTACCAGAGCATTCAGATTCGCACCGCCAACGGCGACATCAACGTTGCTGGACACGCCGACACTCTCGACATCCACACCGCATCCGGCGATGTTGATGTGGCCGACTGCACACAACGCACCCTGCACGTGGTCACCGCCTCGGGTGACATCGACGCTGGCGCCACCAGCCACACCGTACAACTCACCACCGCTTCGGGCAACATCGACGCTGTGGCGGCGGCACACACCACGGTCACGTCAGCGAGTGGCGACATTGACATGGCCATTGGTCTGCCCTGCCAAGCGACCATTACCTCGGCATCCGGCGACATCGACGTGCGCATTCAACCCGGCTTCCTCACCGATGTAGACGCCAAAACGCTCTCCGGGCAGATTCACACCAACCTCGATTTCAACGCGGCGGGCAACACCACAGCGCCAACCGACATCCGGCTCCAGCTCCAATCCTTCTCCGGAGATATTTCGGTCACCAAGTAAATCACGCCCCCCCGTGGGACTGCAGTCCCACGGGGGTGGAGATCATACCAAGCCCTCACCTTGCCCAATTCCACGGTGTAGTCCGCTTTCTGCGCTTCGGATTTCATAGCACCCAATAAGGATTGTACATGCCATCACCGTTTGCACAATGGCTCCGTGCAGTTAGTTTGCCACAATGGCTTGTAGATCCGCAGAGCGGAGACGACCGCAACATTACCCGTGGAATGCTCGATGGACTGGGGGTGGGCGTCGTCGAGGGAGTGCGCATCTTCATCCCCGTATTGTTTGCTCGCCTAGGTGCCGATCCACTCTATGTCGGATTACTTTCTTCGATGCCTGCCGTGGCCGGTTTGTTCTTGGCAATCCCCATTGGGATGCTGATTAGTCGCTCAAACAACGTCGTACCGTGGTACGCCTGGAGTCGGTTATTTGTCTGCCTTTCCTACCCGATTATTGCCATTATTCCCCTGTTCTTTGACGCCAATACTGCCATTTGGCTGATGCTCGCTGTTGCTGGATTGGCCACGTTGCCCCAAACAAGTTTGACTCTGGTGTTCAAC
>Ga0172372_10003181_pt1 | contig 24395 bp, 13 predicted proteins | sample LakKiv5m_2_FD_114544 | JGI IMG/M metagenome (GOLD analysis project Ga0172372, IMG submission 114544) | Freshwater microbial communities from Kabuno Bay, South-Kivu, Congo - kab_092012_9.5m | ecosystem: Environmental > Aquatic > Freshwater > Lake | place: Democratic Republic of the Congo...
AACCTTTGTTTTTTGACTGAGTATCTCAAATGCGGCTGTCAACCCGGCCGGCCCGGCACCTATGATAATGGCAGTTCTCATTCTCATTTATGATAAATTTTCAATATTGTACAAACTTTATATCCTTTTTCTACGCTTATAAAAGTTTTTTCTTTTTCTTATTAATTTTCAAAACGCGATGGATGCAACGTTTTAGTTCAATTTTCAGGTTGTTGCTCTTTCTCACTTAATACACTCCTGCTTATTTTTTTAACTCAGCATCCAATCAGTTCTATTGATGATCTCTTTTATGTTGCCATAGTCCTGTAATGACCTTATTTTTTAAATCTTCAGTGGGGTTTAATCTCTTTACCATTTTACTCCTCTCCCTCTTTCGATATTTTGACAAAGATGAGCTTGAATCAGTACATACATCTTGGCTGATGCTCAATGGATTTGAAATCTATATCGATTTTTTTCAACATCATCACCCTTTTTTTTATCATACCATCTCACCCTTAATAGATTTATTTGGAGAGAATGTTTCCACTCTCATTTATCTAAGACTGGTGATGTTTTTATTATTTTTATCCATCATTTACATCTCTGGAGCAATCACTTCCCTTCTTTTCAATGATGATAAAGGAGTTTTATGGGCCACCCTTTTCTTTCTCACATCCCTATCCATGTTTAGTCAATCCGCACTTGAAATTCGCCCTGACACTCTTCAAACCCTATTTTCTCTTATCTCAATATTCTTGCTTCTAAAAAACAAATCCCGCCCAAGTTTATTTCTGCTATTCCTTAGCGCCTTAATGGTCGCCATGGCTTTATTATTTTTGCAAAAAGCCGTTTTTGTCACTTTCAGTATTTTCTCTCTACAATGCTATTGGATGATCCGCAAAGAATTCAATTGGAAAGGTATATTTCTTTATTGGTTGTTCTTTTTTATCGCTCTTAGTCCTTACTATTTTTTCTTACTATATCATCATAAATTCACCAACTATCTTTTTTGGAATTGGACTTTAAATTTTCATTTCAGCGATTCTTTTTCCCCATTCATAACACTTAGAAAATCTTTTCTCTACAACCATTTTATTTGGATCTTTTTCATAGTTGGTTTCATCTTCTCTTTTATTAGAAAACACTACGAACTATTGATTCTCTGTTTCACAATGTTACTTTGTCCGTTTGCAGTTCGAGCACCCTACGATCAGTATTTCATGGCATCTTCTCCTTTTGTTTGTATTATTGCTGCGAAAGCCGCCGTTGATTTTTTTGAGATTAGAAGATCGGCTATTTTTGTCTTTATGCTATCACTTGCTATCCCACAAGGCTATTTTTACTACAATCTTATTGCTTACCCCAATAGAGATCAATTAAATAAGATCGATTGGATTCTCAAAAATTCTTCACCTAATCAGTATGTTTATGATGGTGATATACAGTTTAATATTTACCGACAAGACCTAGACTTTTTCTGGTATAGCACCAATCCTCTTAATGGAGGCCTTAAAACCTTTCAGAAACTCAATGCCTACACTTATAATATCCACGATTTAATTAATAGGTGTCAGCCTAAAATTATATCGTCAACATTTATCAAGAATCTAAATCACCCTGTCATTTTAAATTTCTACACCCCATCAACCACATACCCTGATTTATTTCTACGCAAAGATTAAATATTCATCCACTTCCATTCTGAATGTAAACATTTTTTCTCTTGACTCACTAAAGCATTTGCGCTAAACAAACAGCTATCCACACGGATGCTATTGTTCCTGCAAAGGCATTGGAAATCCAACCAAAAATCATCGCATAAGCCAAGGCAATCAATACTTTAGGGAGGATAACAGCGGATTTCGTCAAATTGATAAACCGTGCCAATTCTGACGGCCCACGCTAGATTGAACCAATGAAAAGGACTAATGAGGTATCGAACATAACTAGATGAAATCTCAGATTCAACACCCTTTGTCAAAAATAATAAAACAAAATGAACACCGCTAGGGCAGCCAAGGCACCACCGTAAACACGATCATCCTGCCATAATTTAACTTTGTCCTGATCTTGTTGGCTCACTAAAGCATTTCCGATGAACAAACTCGCTATCCACACGGAGGCGATTGTTCCTGCGAAAGCATTGGAAATCCAACCAAAAACCATCGCATAAGCTAAGGCTATCAATACCATCATGGAGGATAGCATTTGAATCCCAAATTGAATCAAGCACTTGGGGTCATGAGCTCCAACGCCAATCCAAGTCAATTTCGAGGCTTCTGGGTGGATGGGTTGATTCACGCTCAAGACAATTTGCGCCACTGCCGCAACTAGACAAGCGATTAAAACCGTATGCAAAAAATTCAGTTCCAATCCTAACTCTGCTTCTAAATTAAAATAATCTCTTAAAAAAACTCTGTAAAAGACAGGTAAACCATACGAGCAAATGATGCCGCTTAAAACAGCCCAAAAAGCCCCTCTTGCACTGGCTCGCTTCCAAAACATGCCCAACCCAAAAATGACCACAATCCCAGACACCAAATTGGCTTGATGACGCGCGATATGCAAAAAGAAACTGTCTTCCGAGTTTGGGTCCATAATCAAAATGGTGATGATTGCAGCACCAACAATGAGAATCGCAATCCATATTTTCCCAATTAAAATCAAGGTTCGCTCATCTGCCTCTGGTCGCAAATGTTTTTTATAAATGTCAAAGGTTATGATTGTCGCAGCCGAATTCATCATCGAATCTAGGCTCGATAAAATTGCCCCTATCAATCCCGCCGCCACAAGACCCAACAAACCGTATCCCAAGGGTTGCACAAACTCTGTGATTAACGTAGTAAAAGCAGCATCCTGATCGACCTCAAGGCCCTTTCTTTGAAATAAATAAAAAGCGGCAATGCCTGTACCTATGGAAATAAACGGAATCAGCAACTTCACAAATCCCGCCAGAATGATGCCAAACCTAGCTTCTCGCATGCTGCTTGCAGATAAGGCACGCTGTACAATAAATTGGTTGGCACCCCAATAGTAAAAATGCAGAATGAACAAACCTGAAAGCACCCCCGTCCAAGGTAAATCGGGATGATCCGAGGGCAAATATAAATGCATCAAAGCTTTGTTGTTTGCATCTATCTCTAGCATGTTGAACCAACCGCCTATTTCAGGCTGCGAAAAGGTCACATAAGCCACGATGCCCGTCGCCACCAATAATAAAAAGGACTGAAACACATCCGTCACAATCACCGCTTTCAAGCCACCAAAAATCGTGTAACTGCCCGTGATGACGACCATGATCACAATTCCTATCACATAATTGCCATACTCTACATGCTTATAGTCACCACTGAACAAAATGTTGAGCGAGCGCGAGCCAATGTAAAACCCTGGCACCATCATGACAAATACAATCACAAATATCATGATCAATGCGTAGATCATCCTCGTCTTCTCATCGTAACGCCTAGCGAGATACTCGCTCAAAGTGTAAATTTTTAAACTTTTATACACCGGCAAAAAACCATAGCACAATAATAACAAACCGGCAATCGCTCCAACTTCAAAATGACTTTGCGCAAAGCCAATTGAATAACCCACTCCCAACATACCGACAATATGATTGGCCGATATATTTGAACCAAAAATTGACCCAGCGACTCCCCACCAACGAGTTTTATTGCCCGCCAAAAAATAATCTTGCGCCGTTTTATCATGCCCTCCAAATCTGAGCCCGAGTATCATGACAATCACCAATGAACCAAAAAAAATGATGATGTCTAAATTAGATAAAGCCGTCGTCACATCAACCCTTCCGCCATGAACTGCTCCAGATTTATTTTTGAAGCCAAAATCTCCTCGCCACGGTCAGTGTTGCCAGTATGCATTTCTATACAATAGCAGCCTTGATAATCGCTTCTTTTTAATTCACTGAGCACGCCCTTATAGTTCACGATTCCAGTGCCCAGAACACAATCCTGATCTTGCTCAGCGCTCATCTGCTCCAATGCCGGACGGTACTTAAAGTCTTTAATATGAGTGTGAACGATCTCAGAGACTAAACTCCTGCAAGCCTCCACCTCATCCACCTCAGCCCACAGCAGGTTAGCCGCATCGAAATTGACCTTAAGCGCCGGAGAATTGACCCTTCGCTTTAGCTCCAACCAATCCAAATGGTGTCTGATAAAACATGGGCCAGCACATTCAATCGCCAACACAGCCCCAATGCTCTCAGCATGTGCACATAAAGACGATACCACTTTTTCACAAGTCCCCCATCCTTGAGCCCTGCTCAAACCCGTCGGAAGCATTTTTGTTTCAGCGCACAAAATAGCACACCCCAACTCCACCGATAAATCTAGATACTGTTTACAAAGTTGAATGGAAGATTCGGCTTGCAATGGATCCACTAAATTTGGCCCAGCTCCAACTGCTGATATAAACAAATTATGCTCAGCGCAGCGTTTTAATAAATGAGCCGCATCCATGCGCGCTTCGTCCAATTGTTTCTTCCAGATTTGCAAACACTGAAAACCATGCTTTGCCAACCATGCTAAGTTATACTCGAGTCCGCCTTTTAAATCCTTAGTACAAGCACCTATATTCAATCATAGCCCCCACATGGCCAAGTTATCGCTTAACTACAGTCGCTCTTATCAATCGATTTTGACAATCACGTTGGATGGTGAACGATTTTTTGATCTTTTGCAAGTCGCACAAACACCCGTGATCACCAAAGAATGATGTAAAATCTCGAAACCAAAACTAGCCGCTATCGCCTCCTGCATCTTTTCAATTTCCTCATTGTGGAATTCTATGATGTCGCCACAACGGTCGCAAACAAGATGATCGTGATGTTTGTGGCCCAAAGTGTGCTCGTAAGCAACCTTGGCATGCGAACTCGTTTGTACTTTTGCCAATAATCCCGCCTCCATCAGATGCTTGATTGTTCTATAAATCGAAGCCCGGTACGAACCCTTTATTTTTAATTTCAGCTGATCCTCCAACTCATCTACCGTGAAGTGGCCCTCACGAGAGTAGATGGCCTTGAGCACAAGCTCACGACTTTTCGTAATCGAGAGCCCGTTTTCTTTTAAGAAGGTTCTAAATATCTTTAGCGCTGTGATACTGTTCGCTTCTGTATCATGAGAATGATGATGATGTTCCATATGCGGCAGTTTAACAACAACCCTTGATTTCCAATGGCTCTTTAAAATCAGAACATCTCATCAAATTATAAATAATCGCTCCTAGCAAGGCTCCGAGAATTGGACCTAAAATATAAGCACTCAACAAATCAAAATTCTGCGATAACAAAGCCGGACCAAAGCTTCTAGCTGGATTCATCGAGGCACCGCAAATGGGACCAGCAAACATCGCCTCAAAAAGAACGGTCGCGCCTATGGCCACTCCTGCAATACCACCAACCGCGCGAAAATCCGTAGCCACCGCCATCACCACCATCATTAAAATAGCTGTGAGAATCAATTCCCAGACAAAAGCCGTCCACCACGAATGATCTATTGGCAGTGTCATGCCAAGAGGCATCACCTCACTATGCCCAAGTTCACCCCAATAAGAACTCAATGTCCAAACATGCAAAAAACTAGCCAAACAAGCAGCGAGGATCTGAGTTGATACATAAGGGAGCACCTCGCGCTTGGGAAAATGACGAAAAAACATAAAGCAAATGGTGACCGCCGGATTGAAGTGAGCGCCTGAAATATGGCCTAAGCTGTAAATCATCGCCATCACAATAAGCCCAAAACTGACCGCGACGCCCACATGACTCACCGCTCCCGCACTCAAGTGATTAGCTACAATCGCTCCACAACCTCCAAACACAATGGTGAACGTGCCCATGAATTCTGCGGTACATTTTCTAAGTAAATTGGTTTTCATTAATTCAGTTGTCACACAAGAGAGCTCTCATTCTAATAGAAGTTTAAGTCTTAAACCTCATTTCTGAGTAAGTCTTTTATTTTCTTCAAAGCCCTCAAACTCTCCAGCATCGCTCCAAAAAATCTACTTACCCTTGCACATACTCATTTTACTTTGGAACAGTCCCACCATGATGGGTGGTTACTATAGTAAAGCTCTAAAAAAACACCTTCAAATCACCACCGTTGGTCCATCTTTTGAGGGTTTAAAAAGCGACTACGACTTAAAGCCTGGCGAAAATCTCCAACAGGTTTTGTCACAAATGACGTCACCGCCTGATCTCATCATGTGTTTTTATAGTAAACCCGACCTTTTCCCACCAGACCTTTGGGAAATCCCTCTGCCAAAAGCATGGTACGTTTACGACACCCACCTTCATTTTGAAGAGCTCTCAGCCACAGCTTATTTATTCGACTTGGTGATTTGCAGCGATGAGCCCACCAGAGAGAAAATGAGTGCCCACGGCCATGCTTTCACCCGAAGTTTGGGCTTTGCGGCCGATGTCCAATTTTACTATCGCAAACCCCATCCAAATCGCCCGAGAAAGTACCAAGTCGGATTTGCAGGCAGCGTTTATGGTCACCCGCAATTGCAAGGTAGACAAGCACTATTAGAACGCATACAAAAAAAATTCGACTGTCGCATTGAACATCGCACCTTAGTCGGCGCAGCTGTCGCCGATTTCTTCCAAGATTGCCAAGTGGTCATCAATCATGCTTTGATGGACGACCTCAACATGCGCGTTCCAGAAACGCTCTTGAGTGGACGCCCTCTGCTCACGCCCATGGTCACGGGTTTAGAGTTGCAATATCAACCCAATGAGCACCTGATCGTTTTTAACGAAACTGACGTTGAATCAAAATTGACGGAGATGCTGAGTCACACCGAACAAACCGAAGCGATGGCTTTGCGTGGCCAAAAATGGGCCTTGGAGCATCACACCTACGATGTTCGAGCTCAACAATTGATTGAGCATTTAAACGAACTGTTGACGATGAGTAAGAACCATCAACTCGCTTCAAAAAACCTCACGCTCAAAAAGTTTGCGCAATTCAATTATCATCGTTTTCGTTACCCTGGTGATGCTCTCACTTGGTTGCTCAACCATTGGCAACCCAAAAACGCACCAGAAAAAGCCTTGAGCATCCTGCTCAAATGCTTTGTGAAGTTTTTGTCCCTCTATGGAAAATACCTAAAAAAATCGTACTTTCAAAATCAAAGCAGAGATTAGCGCTTCAAACTCAATATCGCTTCAACCGTTCTGCAATCCAAAATGGCTTGAGGTTTTCCCACCCTCAAGGTGATCGCTCTCAATATAGGGTACTGCTGCATGAGCATTTGACCACAATCCACTAGCAATGCTTCGATCAATCCATATTGTTTCTCAATGACGCGAGCTTTCAATTGTTCAGCCACCACAGCATAGTCCAAAGACAACGGTCCCGTGTTTGACAAAATTTCAGTATAATCGACCTCCATATCAATATTGAAAAACAAGGGTTGGTTTCGCTCGCGTTCATGTGGCAAGATTCCAATGACAGCATGAACCTCAAGATCGACCAATCTTAAAAAACCTACCATTGCAGTTGACCTCCTTATTTTTCTAAAAAAGACGCAGTTTAGCCTAAACTCAGCCATCATTCTTATAGCTCCTTTTGGGGTTTTAGAAGTCGTTGTGCTCCTAATATTCATCTCATGTCAAAACTACGCGAAAAGATCCGGCTCTTTGCTGAAATGATCAAAATTGAGCATAGTCTTTTTGCCCTACCCTTTGCCTTCATGGGGGCTTTGTTGGCCGCAGAAGGACTGCCCTCCTTGAAGGCCTGTGTGCTCATCAGTCTTTGCATGGTATTTGCAAGAACGGCCGGCATGACGTTCAACCGCTTGCTGGACGCTGAAATCGATCGCGCTAACCCGCGCACCAAAGATCGTGCCATACCCGCAGGCACCATCAAAAAGACACATGCTTGGACCTTGGCCATCCTTTGCAGCTTGGGCTTAAGTTTTTGTGCTTGGCTACTCAACCCCTTGGCCTTTTATCTAAGTCCGCTCTGTCATGTCATGCTCTTTGGTTACAGCCTCACGAAGCGTTTCACTTGGGGGTGTCATCTATTTCTCGGTGCAGTTGAAGCCTTTGCCCCCATCGGCGGTTGGATCGCCATCAAAGGCAATCTCGACCAAGCCACACCTCTCTATTTAGGCCTAGCCACCGTGTTTTGGATCGCGGGCCTAGATATCGTGTACGCCACACAAGATGCCGAGTTTGATCAACAACGCAAACTCTTTTCCATTCCCTCAAAATTTGGTCTGGTTAAAAGTTTTTGGATCGCACGCTTATTTCATTTCATCACGACACTTTTAATTGTTGCAGCCGGACTCTCTTACCATGCTGGACTTGCCTATTGGATAGGCACCACCCTTGTGGCACTATTGTTTATCTATCAACACAGCTTGGTGTCTCCCCAGAAAAGCGAACATTTAAATTTTGCATTTTTTGGAGTAAACTCTTGGATCTCATTTGTTTTAATGCTGACCACGTTGGCTGAAACCCTTACTTTAAACGATAAATTTTGATCGCCGGCTTCATCAACTACTCCAACTCCTACCCTTTTTACGCCGCACTTCAAGCAAGTGAGCTTGTCGGTTTACAGATGGAAACTCACATTCCGGCCGAATTAAATCGAAAATTGCACGCAGGTGAGTTGGCTATGTCTGCAATTAGTTTATTTGAATACTTGCAACACGAACAAGATTACTGGCTTTTGCCCAATTGGTGCATCAACTCTAGAGGTCATGTACGATCGGTCTTGTTGTTTTCAAAAATCCCTTTTTCTGAGCTAAACAAAAAAAATATTTTACTTTGCTCCGAAAGCGCCACTTCAAATAATTTACTTAAATTGCTACTCAACCATCATAAACTAGAGGCCCTCAATTTCAAAATCAAAGAGAGTCGAGATGACTTAAACGACTGGGACGCCATCTTACTCATAGGCGACCCTGCTTTAAATTTTAAACACACTGACTTTGTGCACGTGACCGACTTAGCCGAAGCATGGGTTCATTGGACGCAAGGACCGGTCGTATTTGCTATCCAAGCTGTTAGGAAAGATCAATGCACCGGAAATACAGACTTGATTAAAGCCATACTCGAGGTTTTTGCGCAAGTCCAAGTTCGCTTAAAACACGATTTAGAAAAAGTTTGCGATGAAGTCCAACAAGCCTTTCCAGAAATGAACACCGATTTTTTAGATTACTTTCGCTGCCTAGATTTTCAACTGGATGAAAACTGCCTAAAAGCCATACGCCGCTACGCTCATGAATCCCAACTATTGGGAACCCTCACCCACTCTCCCAAATTGCAATTTGCTCCACTCTAATGGATTACTTTATCGAATCTAAGTCCAACAAGGGCAAAGTCGTTCAAAAAATGTTCGACGAGGTTGCACCTAAGTACGACTGCTTCAATGCTGTTCTCAGTATGGGAATGGATACTTTTTGGCGCGCCAAGGCCATCAAAAGATTATTGCATGAATTGCCCACAAAAGGGCAAATCATAGATATGGGTTGTGGCAGTGGCGACTTGGCGGGAGATTTATTCGGCAAGCAAAAAGTCATCGGAGCGGATTTTTGCCACGGCATGCTCAAAGAAGCCCAGCTCAAGTTCAATCATTTGCCCTTGGCACAAGCCGATGCCACCAACCTTCCCTTTAAAGGCAACGAGATACGCGGAATTATTTCTGCCTTCGTGATTAGAAATATCGACGGCTTGCCCAAAGCTTTCAAAGAATTTTATCGCGTTTTACAACCAGGTGGTAAATTGGTGATCATGGAATTTTCTCTGCCCAAAAACCCTGTCATTCGTTTTGGATTCATGCTTTATTTAAAAATCATGTTTCCTATCGCTTGCAAACTTTTTAAAGGCGATGGTGAAGCTTACGTCTATTTGAGAAAATCCATTCAAGATTTTGGCTCAAAAATTGATGTAGTGAGTTTGTTGCAACAAGCTGGTTTTAATAAATGCCGCAATACGCCACTATTGTTTGGCGGAGTAGCCCTATACGAAGCCACTAAAACACCGGATTAGTTATGATAGAATTAAACCAAGGTCACTCGCGTTACACCATCAATCCCTTTCGAGGCGCGTCAAGCTGCCATTGGAGCATCAATGGTTCAGATATTCTATATATTGATAAGTCCTCCTATCGCTCTAAAGCCATAAAATTTAAAGGAGGCAACCCCATCACCTTTCCCATTTTTTCAACCTTAAATCTCGATGGTAGTGAACAATGCCTCTATGATGGCAAAAAGGTCTCATTGCCACAGCACGGGCTGGCACGACTGTCCAATCGTTGGCGCGCCAATCAAGTATCTGAAAACATTGCCAAGCTCTACTTGTCTCACGATCAGGAGACGTTAGCTTTATACCCCTATGAGTTTGAATTCGAGGTTGAATTTCATCTGTTTGAAGACGGCTTAAGGCTCACTCAAAAAGTCCGCAACCCCAGTTCTACATCACTCCCCTTCGTCACCGGCTTTCACCCCTACTTTAAAGTCAGCGACCCTTTGAATTGCGAAATCAGTGGTTTACTACCAGGCACACCCTGCTTTGCACTTCCCAATGCAGGCCCCTTTGACTTCTCTGCCCACTTGCCGCAACAACTTCCGCTAGGACGAGAAGAGATCAATCACCACATGGTCACCGGTTCTAGAAAAATCACTCTGAAAGATCGTTTGAGCACCCGACGCATTGGCTTACACCCTTCTGGAGCATTTCCTTGCTTGACCGTGTGGTCAGAACCAGGACAGCCTTTTATATGCCTCGAACCGACCAGTGGACGTCGTGGCGCCTTTGAAACTCACGAAAATTTAAACGTCTTGCCCGCCGGCGAAGAGTGGATAGGACAAGTTGAAATTGTCGTTGAAGCTTAACTCTGCTACTTGTTGAGAACGGGTCTCATTTGCCCATATAAGCAAACATACTCCCTTTAACTCTCAATGATGTTTATTGAGTTTGGCTTTTAACCACCCCATCGCCAACACCATCAACCCTGGCAGCACCGTTGGCAGCCAAAAACCCAGATGGTACATAAATCCAAGATTCAAGGACATCGAAGTATCCACCCCATAAGCTTGAGCCACAAAGTAAGCCACTCCTTCATGAACGCCAAAATTACCTGGTGCAATACTATAAGCTGTTGCCATTTTAACCGATAGGAACAAAGCCATCACCATCTCCAAAGAGTAGGTTTCAAGTAAGCTATGACATAAAATCCAAACTGGCACAATCTCAAAGACCCAGCAAATTGCCCTCAATAGCGTTGCCTTAAAAAAAACACTGCGCCATTTTTTTTCAAACACACTTTCGCCAATAAGCCCCAATTTGCAACTCAATTTTTTCAACCGTGAATTCATGAATTCCCACCGAACTCCAAGCCATAAAACCAAGGCGCCCAACACCAGTAGTAAGGCGAAATAGTCCAATGCCGATTGCAATCTCTCACCGAGTTGTCCAAATGGCTTGAATAGTTGTATAAAGAGCATCAAACAACATACTTTCACAATCCCGCGAATGTATTGATCTAAACTCCAACCAAATAGCAATTGTTTCGTCGTGCATTGATGGTATTTTTTAAAAAACCATATCCCTACAACATGACCGGTTCCAATCGGCAAAATATTGATCAACATAGAATACACCAACGTTGATCGTAAATTGTTTGTGAAACAATCACCGCGTAGCTCTTTTAGCAACACCATCCAACTTAAGGCATTGATGATATGACAACAGGCAAAACTGACCATCACACTTAAAACCAACTCCAAGTTTTTCCAACTATCGACATGCTCAATGAGCTCGTTCCAAACCTTATGAATCGGTTGCCACAGGAAAATCAATAAAATCGAAAGGAGCAAAAAGTAAAGGCCCACTAAATTCAGTGATTTCATCACTGTTTTAGATTCGAGCTTTGATTCGGGGACCAATTTCAAAAAGATGAGATTTTCAAAAGTTAAAAAAAAATTCTAAGCCCATATCGTTTTCTTCATGCCTCCCTTCATAGCGATTTTATCACCTTCATGTGCAGAATCTGGCATCAAAGCCTTCGTTTAACCAAAAAAAGACACGATTAAAGGTTTCTAATCGTGTCAAAATTAATAACGATTAGTTGACTTTAATCGTGGCATGAGAAGATTTCTCCATACCTTACATCCACGAAAATCCAAAATGGCCTAAATTGACTTTAGACTCAGGCTTTCTATCGAAGCTTTGTTCCGATGTTCGTCATAAGCAAGGAAAATTCCTTGGAAGAATGCAGTCGCTTGGTTTTGACTTCAAAAATCAAGCCCTCCTCACAGCATTGACCGAAGAAATCGTCATGACCTCTTCCATCGAGGGTGAAAAACTAAATATAGATCAGGTCCGTTCATCCATTGCTAAAAAATTGGGAATCAAGCTCGGTGGCCTGAATGAGGGTTCGAGTAGGGAGGCCGATGGGGTTGTCGAGCTCATGTTGGATGCAACCAAAAATTTTGAATTACCTTTGCATAAAAGAAGACTTTTTGCTTGGCATCGATGTCTTTTCCTAAAGGGAAAACTCGTTCCCTATGGAATCAACGTTGGAAAGTGGCGGACAGATGAAGATGGCCCCATGCAAGTGGTTTCTGGGGCCATGGGAAAGGAAACAATCTACTATGAGGCTCCTGCTGCAAATAGGGTACCTGAAGAAATGGGAAAGTTTTTCGCTTGGTATAACGAACAAAGAGAGGAAGAATCTCTGGTTCGAGCTGCAATTTCCCATTTTTGGTTTGTGACCATCCACCCCTTTGACGATGGAAATGGAAGAATTGGACGAGCCATCACCGAAATGGAACTTTCAAGATCCGATCAATCCTCCGATCGCTTTTACAGCATGTCTTCTCAGATCTTTTCTGAAAGAAAAGATTACTATGAGCAATTGGAATCAGCTCAAAAATCTGGACTGGATATCACCCAGTGGATTGAATGGTTTCTAGGATGTTTAAGTAGAGCCATCGATGCTTCAGAAGTGAACATGGATTCAGTTCTGGAGAAGGCAAGAATTTGGGAAAATATCAATCATTTTTCCATTAATGAAAGGCAAAAAAAAGTTATCAATAGGCTTTTGGATGATTTTGAAGGCAATTTAACCAGTTCAAAGTACTCTCGAATAGCAAAATGTTCAAAAGAAACCGCGATTCGTGATATTCAAGACATCATGGCGAAAAAAAATCTGATAAAAAATGATGGTGGTGGAAGGAGCACTAGCTATCGACTGACGACGTCGAAAGAATTTTTCTCCTAATAAAAAGCCCATAAAGCAGGGCTGCGAGATTCGGTTCATGAAAAACTCAGTTTCAGGCGAGGTATTTGTTCTTATCCACCTCCAATCTAAATTATGAATGTCTCTTCATATCTGGGTTTTCACAGCAAAAACTTACTCAACAACTTGGGATAATTCAACCTGTACTTTCAAAGCTTGAAGGTCAAAACGATATGTATGTATTAACACTCATGAAAGTTGTTGAAACTTAGGTGGTGAACTCAAGAGTATTGCTCGCTTTAAGGACCATGAACTGAGAGTCGGACAATTTAAAAGCCCCTAGGATGATTTTCCCTCAGAATACGAACAAAGTGTGCGACCCTCGTTGTGTTAGCGAATACTTGTTTTGAGTAGGCTCCGCACACCGTCATTCCCGCGTAGGCGGGAATCTAGGAGGTCTGTTACTGGTCGAGCACCTATTCGCACCCATAAGCATTTCTTTCGTTTTTTTTGTCCCTAAACAAACTAGATTCCTGCCTGCGCAGGAATGACGGTGGTGTGTGGGGCCGTGCCTAAGCACAAAAAAATGGACCGATTAAGGTCATTTTTTGTTCCGTCACATAACTCGGTTCGACCCCAATCTCTCCAGTCTGGTAATGTTTTAATATACTCAACACAAACAAAATCACGTTCAATCTCAAATCGAAGTTGTTATCCTAAAAAGGCTAGTTTCCAACCACAAAATTAGAGTCCTTGACTACATTGATGCTTAAAATATTTGATAACCCAGGAATCACTGTTAATACTGATACCGAGGTTGTAGCAGCGCTACCTAGCCCCAGTTGTCCTCTTGAATTGTCTCCCCATGACATCAAAGTCCCATCATTTAGCAATACGATAAAATGATCTAACCCAATGGCAAGGTCACTGATGTTATTATTCGTTGCAAGATAAGTCGGAGTATAGTTTAGAGAATTATTCTTCGCCTTGCCCCATATCCACAATTGATCAGAAGTGTCCATCACCACATTGAATGTACCACCTGAAAAAATACGGCTTGCTGGATTGATTAAATTCAATCTTACTGGGCTGAACCTAGTGACCGTGGTGCCATCTCCTACCTGACCATAAAGGTTAAAGCCCCATACATAAACATCACCATTAGCAAGTCGTGCCATTGAATGATACAAACCTGCTGATATTTCCACCACATTGCTGAGCAAGATTTGCCTTGGTTTTCTCTCGTAACCAGTTGCACTGGGACCGATGCCCAATTGACCAAAGGAATTATCACCCCAAGCATAGACATTACCACTCGCATCCAATGCTAGCACATGCTCGTAGCCGGCATCAATCTGTGTGATATTTGAGATGGTTGTCACTAATCTGGCATCGACAAATATTGAAACCGCACTGTTGACACCGACTTGACCTTTATCGTTTTTACCCCAAGCAACAACTTCGTTAGTATCAAGCAATCCGACACTGAAGTTTTTACCTGAAGAAACTGAATTCACACTCCCAATGCTATTGATAACATCAACAGTCTCAAGCCTATCTATCGTCGTCCCATCGCCCAATTGGCCGTTCGTATTCTCACCAATCCCTTTCATCGAGCCATCTGGATACAGAATAATTTTGAAATCCAAACCAACTCCTATAGACAATGGGTTCTCAATGCTAGTTACATCGACTGGCGCAAACTGATTGGTTGTTGTACCATCGCCTAATTCTCCTAAACTATTTGCGCCCCAAGCTTTTACATACTCACCGGTGCTGGCATTAGCTCCATAGGTGTATTCATCCATAAGTTCATCGACCGTACTAAATACAGATGAAATCTTGAGATTATCAATCCAGCCATTAGGGGTGCTAATGACGATTTGTTCGCTGGGAAGCCATGTTCCAAAAGGGACTATGCTAGAACTTGTCGATGCGTTATTTGCCAAGATCAGAGAACTTGTATTCGTTTGCCACGAAAATGCCAAGAAGTGCCATTCATTCAAATTCACCGAAAATGTTCCTAAATTTGAAGCCAATCCACCATCGGTCTGTATAAAATCAATATTCCCACCTCCAGTGTATCGCATATGATAATGATCTCTCGCCAAGTCTGGGCCATCAAATATATTTGTTCCAGCAGAAGTAGCCGCAGTCGCTTGATACCAAAAACTTATCGTACCCTCAAGCTGTGGAAAGGCATTCCCACTCATATCCGATATTTGAAAATACTCGTCGTCTTCGAACAGATAAGATAAGCCCTTGTTTGAACGTCCACTTCCAGAAGTTGGACTGCCATAATGCTGACCGTCAAACTGATGAACTCCTATATCTTCAAAATCTTTGAGATCAAAGTTTAGTTGCACGTCAACCATTGACGCGGCTTCATAATAGGTCGACCTGTGCATAATTGAAGTGACATGGCTGACACCGGGCTTGCCCAAAGCGTACAGACTTTCGATCGCAATTAAACTCGATGCAAATTCCTGAGAAGCATTTAGTGTGCCATTGCCCAATTCTCCCGTGAGGCCATAACCCCAAGAGTAAGCACTTTGATCGGACAATATCGCATAACCGGTTCTAAAACAACTGGCTATATCGACAACAGCACTTAAATCCGTTCCGGCAAGAACCTTAACTCTAACCGGAGAGGTTTGAGCAGCTAACGTTGAGTCGCCATTGCCCAATTGGCCGTCGTCATTATCGCCCCAAGTCTCAACCACGCCCGAATTCAACAACGCCATGCTAAACGACTCTCCGCAAGCTATATCTATCGCTGTCGATGAAGATAGTCCCACCGTCACACCCGCAAAACTATCCGTCGTCGTGCCATCGCCCAGTTGGCCACTTCCATTCAAACCATAGGCTTTGATCGACCCATCATCAAATAATACCAAGCTATGCGCAAAACCACACTCGATTTGAATGGGTTTAGGCACACCGGTAGGCACCATCAATTGCGGGGCAGTTACCGTAACAGTAACAGGATTGACCCCACATTGGCCATAGTCATTGGCCCCCCAAGCATAAACATTGCCAACGCTATCCAGTGCCAAGACGTGGGCATTTCCGCAAGCAACTTCTACTATACCAGAGATGTTGTCGAACAATCTAGGGCTAACTTCATAAGCTGAACCGCCACTGGTAAAGCCCAATTGATCTCTCGAATTGTCACCCCATCCAATCACGTTGCCATTTACCAATGTCGCCACAGTAAAACGATAACCTGCATCCACGTCGTAAAAACCGTTCCAAAGGTCTATTTCGGTTGGATCCACTCTAGAGGCGAGATCCCCTAAACCCAGTTGTCCACGGTCATTAGCTCCCCAAGTGAACATTTTAGTATTTTCCAATATAGCCACACCGAAATCAGAGCCTCCTGCCGTCGTAGTCACTCTTATCAAGTTTGTATTGAGTTGCGGGGTATCTTTGACAACAGATTCGCTATTTCCCAATTGACCCTTCGTGCCATTGCCCCATCCTAACAACGACCCTGCTTCTTGAGTGCTACGGTAAATATGATAATACTCATTGATTTCATCAATGCTCTCGTATAGGTAACTTATGTAAAAGTCGTCCAAGAGTCCATTTGGTGTACTCACCGAGAGCTGTTTATCCGGACGCCAAGCGCCCATTTCGGTGCTGTAAAGCACCTGCCCATTGACCAATAGGTTTATTTTGTCTTCGTCACTACTCCAATTAAAACTCACCAGATTCCAAGTGGTTGGATCTAAGTAAAAATCATAAAATCCGCCAATGTTATCTGATGATAAGTCGGATTGAATGTTAAATCGATAATACCCCTCTTGTGTTTGAGAGTTGATATAAAAATGGTTGCGACTCAAATCAGGCGCATCGAACACATAAGTGTTGTTATCACTGGAAATAGCCGGATCATACCAAAATCGAATTACGCCTTCTTCAATTGGAAACAGATCCTTGGCCAAGGAGGGAATGTCCAAAGAAGAGCCCAGTGCGGTGAGGTCGAGATAAAAATTACTGGTCGCATCAAACCCCGTGGCATTCACAATCACACCAGCACCATACTCGGTGCCGTTTTGATGGTTGCCCGCTTGATCGACAATCAAAGGCAATACGTCATTTTCAAAAGTATAAAAACCAGCAGCCGTGACATAAGTTATAAAATAATCGTTGATGAAAGAGGCGCTTTGTTGCACATCTTCCAGATACATCATATCTAAAACCCCGTTCGGAGTTGAAATAAATAACTGGTCACTTGGCCGCCATGTTCCCATGGTGGTTGCATCGCGCGGCAATCCATTGATGTACAAATCAACCTCATCTCCTGCTTTCCAAGTCACAGCGATATAGTTGTAAGCATTGCGATTGATTTCAAAATTGTTCAAGCCGCCCAAAAGCACTCCGTTTTCATAAATATTGAAGTCATAAAACCCTTGTGTGCTGCTTTCCTCTATCACAAAAAAGTTTTCATGATCATTTGCATCAATAAAATTCCCACCAAAAACCACATCTTCGTTGCCATACTCCCAAACAGGTTTATACCAGAAACGAAGCGTGCCCTCGTTTTGTGGAAAGCGCGTTTTGTCCATCACCGGCACCCAAAAGGACTCACCGCCCAGAAACTCTTGTGCTCCAGTATAAAAAGGATCCATAGCATTGCCCCGATCAACGTCATAAAGATAACCCTGATGACCTTCTGTAGATTGATGGATTGCGTTGAAACGCCCGTCTATGGATGGCGTGATTTGCATTTCAGCAGCATTCAGGTCATAAAGCAGATCTGCATCATGCGAATGTGTTGCTTCGAATTCATTGTCATTAAATCCAAACACCACTGACGTTGTTCCAGCAAACTCTGGAATATTTCTTATATAATCATCGTATTCATCCAGAATTTGTGCCGCCGTCCAAGGAGCAGAATCAACCCTGAAGTTATCTAGAGAACCATAAGGTGTGCTTGACGTCTTCTGTTGTAAAGGTCGCCAACTGCCAATGCTCTGATCCCATACTTCTTGGCCATTCAAAAAGAAAGAGGCCCAAGGCAAATTACCATGATCCGAACTATTGCTCGTCCATACAATGCCCAAATGATTCCAACGTTCCATAATAGGCTGAAAGATGTAATTTGCGCTAACCGTTAAGCTCGTATCGCGCAAGCCAAATTCAAAATTTCCGGCATTGTCTATCGATTGAATTATGAAATGATTGCGACCACCATCATCAGTGTCTATCACTTCAACCGTATTGCCGCCTGTCGTAAAGCTTGGTTTCCACCACCAGACATAAGCTCCATCTTGACTTGGGAAGAAATCAGACTCAAGTGAAAACACTGAAAAACCCGAATTGCCGCTAAATTGCAGTGAATTGGCACTATTGCTAACATCACCATAATGCGGACGATCTAAGTTAGGCAGCATCACACCATCAAAAAACATTCTATGGCGCGAACCAGACGTGTCCGTGGTATAGTAAATGCCTATGTCATTGCTATTCAACCACGGCAAATTTTCGGTGACCGCCTCTTCATCAAAGCTATAACTTGCAGAGGGGATGTGATAAGTGTCGAATAGAGTTTGAAAATTAGCCGCAGGCCACACGGTTTGTTCCAAACTCAGATCGTCCAAATAACCTCTGGGCGTGGTTCCTACAATCTGCCCCCCTAGGGACCAATTGCCCGGCATAGTCAACTCATAATTAGCTGAACCATTGACGTACAACATTAAATTATCGCTAACGTCCCATGTGATGCCAATGTGGTTCCACGCCTGATCTTGCAAAGTGATCACAGAAGAGCCCAGTTGCGTTCCACCTGCATCTGAACTATAAACCACAAATTGATACTCGGCAAGGTTACCTGTGCTTTGCAAATAAAAGTGATCACGGCTCACGTCGGGCTCATCTAACAGATTCACGGTCAAACTTTCATTTGGATCGGGATTAATCCAAAATTGCAACGTGCCTTTTTGTAAGTGTGGAAAGAGATGTTGACCATGGTCCTCAGGTCGAAAGCCCATTGCCGCAGTGTGCAAATAAATTGAGTTGCCACTAAGATGATGACCTTCCACCAAATTAGCTGAACCGTATATCCTGCCATCGTAATCATTGGTCAAATCAGTTACAATGCCATTTAAAACGTTACCACTCTCAAAATTGAACGACAGCAACGTCAACGGAATGAAATAGCTCTGCACCACAGATTCAGAATGCCATATATCATTGATCAACACATGGTCTATCGTTCCATTTGGTTGCCAAATCACATCTTGATCATCTGGATACCATTGCCCTAAAGTCATGGTGCTACTCTGCAACTGTCCATCCACAAACATTTGAACTTGCGCCTCACGATCGTACTGAAAAGCTAAATGGTGAAAACTTCCCAAGGCCAAGTTAAAATCAATGGTATTACCGGCAAGCGCGCCATGCGCGGTTAAGCGAAAGGTGTTGCCTGAAGCAGCTACATAATTGATTGCAAAAGCATTTCCAGCCAAAGTGTTTTGTTGACCAAAGATAAGGTCGTTAACACTCGGAACAGTCGGAACTCGAAGCCAAAATTCTACCCTACCCTTATTCTGGGGGAATCCGTGATCGTCCAAACCCGGTATTGTAAAGTTCTCATTGCCAAACAGATTCATACTATTGCCATCTATACTCCAACCCGTTGTGGTTAGATTAGCCGTTGCTCCAACGGATAATAAAGCGCCAAAATCAGAAGTTGTCCACGCATCATAACTGTCCGTGTTATCGCCATTGGTAAACTCGTACAAAGCAACGTCGTTTACCGTTACCGTATAAGTGAACGTTCGCGTAGCGCTATTGATTCTATTTCCAGCCAAATCTCTCAAGGCCTGATCTAGAGTGATGGTCAGATTTCCAGATTTAAATCTTTCATTAGCGGGACTAAACGTCAACTGGTAATCGTCACCGCCCAAATCGGCAACCGCTGAAGTCGTCAAAATTTGATCCGTCGTTCCCAATTGGAATGCCGCATTGCCTGAATGGGTATAAAACTCTACATTGGTTCCAAACACCATGCCCTCAGAATATGAGATCGTTGGAGTGATCAGATCGTACAGCATTAAATTCGTTGATGTCACGGGAGCTATCGAAGCTGCTTGAGGCTTCAATACATCCCAAGCTACTACCGATATTGCCGGCGAACTTAAACTGTTCACCGCATTGAAATCCGCATCGCGCACATTGAGATTGTCACTCAAGGCCATAACGGTTGGATTCGCAGAAGGAGAAGTAGAACCAGAGTTAAAATAACCCTCAAAATTAGCGTTTAAATAAACAATCACCTCGGCACCTGTATTGTGACTTACAATCTTGTCCGCATCACCATTATTGACCATATCTCCACCATTGGCAACTCCCCATTGGATCAATCCCGCCAAACTTCTCACTGTAGTCATAGAGCCCATTGTATTGCTACTGTCGATCGTTGCCCCTATCGCAATGTCATCGCCACCATCGTAATTGTTTGACAATAATACATTCTCAGAGTAAATCAGTTCAATCGCATTCACCACATTGCCACTTAGATCCGAACCCAAAGGAACCGCTCTGGGATTAAAATCTACACTCGTCAATACCGGCAAAGCACAATCTGTTTCAACTCCTAATGCATCACCTAACGCCAATCTATTACCGGCCAAATCTCTTAGACCTAATGTATTATGATGTAAATAAACCAGCTCGGTCCCACTGATCTCATTGCCATCGCTCAAGGTCAATCGATAATAGTCATTGTTACTTGACGTATTCGCACTAGGTTTTGCAACAATGGTGCTGCCACCGGTTGCATTTTTCTCATTTGCAGTGCCATTTGTCACATCGTCATCAAATGCAAAATTGGCCGCAGTAACGCTCGAGTCCAAAATATTCTCGGAAAACGCAATATCGATTGAATCGACGTTACCGTCATCGTCATCGTCAAGAGAATACGTTGTCAGCACTTGTGGTACAGTAACGTCCCATGTTCCAGAATTAGCCACAGTCACAGCACTAGCGACATTAACGGGAAGACCAGCTTCATCGGCAAGATCGTTTGCATCCGCTAAGGCTGTGACAACTGGCAAGGTCGGGGCTACCGAACCTGCGCTGAAGTAACCACTATTTGAGGCATTCAAATAAATCACAACGGTGTTGCCTGTTGGATGCCCAATCGCATTGTAAATATTGTCTGCACATACCATGTCTCCGCCACTGACAGCAGCCCAACTCATCAACCCAGTCAATAAATTGGCTGTCGCCATGGAGGCTTGAAATTCTGTCGATGCCGCAACGGCACCAATGTTAAGCAAACCACCTCCAGCTCCATCCGTAAAGACCTGTATGTTCTCGGAATAACCCAAAGTGATCGCATTCAACACGTTTCCAGCTAGGTCCGTACCACTTGGCGCCATTGATGTTGTGAAATCTACATTTAAAAGTACAGGCCTCGACCGATCATTTGCATTGCCTGAATTCGTCGCCGTTGCCAGTCGATTGCCATAAATATCTCGAGTGCCCTGAGTCAAAACATGCAAGAATACATTTTCAGAACCACTGATTTCAGTGCTAACATTCAACCTCACATATTCATCATTACTGACATTAAAAGAACCCGGAAATGCCACTGCTGTAGAAATTGAATTCGCCAATGCCTCACCAATGGCATTATTGGACGAATCGTTATCCAGCTCGTAATGAGCAGCAGTCAAGCTCACATCTAGAATGTTTTCACTATAGGTGACGTCGACGGCATCTACATCGCCATTGTCGTTGCTGTCAATGCTGTAAATTTCAGTTATTGTCGGTGGCGTCACATCCCATGAAATCGAATTAGTCACAGTTGGGGCTGGCGCACCTGCGTTCAAGGCATAGCCGGCATCATTTTCCAGTGTATTGATATTAGAGATCATAGTTATAGTAGGAGTTGTCGGAGCTGAACTACCGAAAGCAAAAAAAGACGTCGCCAAGGTGTTCAAAAAAATGCGAATCTGATTACCGGATACATTTTGAACCGTATTAACCGCATCGGCATTAACAACCATATCGCCACCATTTACCATACTCCAGGAGAATATTCCTGAAATCAAATTGGCATTGCTCATTGAACCTACACTCGCTGTTGAATACGCCGATGTTCCTTCCATGATTTCAGCCCCACCGGCACCATCGCTATACAGATGCACATTTTCAGAAAAAATCAAGTCGATCGCATTCACTATATTACCGGCCAAGTCGCCAGCCGGCGCTAGCAACTGAGTAAAATCCACACTTGTCAAACTGGGCCCTTGACTGGTAGTCGGACCTTTTGTACCCGTAAAATCTGGAACATTGCCCGCAGCATCTCTGAATAACCCCACCGTAGATCGATAGTAAAGCCCCCCCGTTCCACGGCCTACCACATCGGCAAAAGTTATTTTTATGAACTCATCATTGACATCTGCGTCTGACGCAATCACCGCCACAGCGGTGGCAACAGTTAGACCATTGCTCTCCAAGATGGTATCATCCGTATTATCACCATCTAGTTCTATGCGACCGGCTTGAGTGAAAGCATCCATGATGCTTTCATCAAATTGAAATTCTAAAGCATCACTCAGCCCATCACTGTTGAGATCCAAATTGTATACATCCACCACACTGGGAGCGAGGACATCCCAACTGGTGGACACGCTTTCGGTCGGATTAGTGCCTGTTTTAACTGGATTATCATCAAAACCCTTTACCATGGATGCGTTGGAAATTACCGTTACAACAGGAACACTCGGACCCGAGGCACCTGAAGAAAAATATCCATCCGCCACGGCATTCAAGTATATGGTCACCACGTTATCACTTAACGCAACAGCATTTGTATTAAAACTATTGCCCGTCATTGTTCCGCCTCCAGCAGCCGCCCAATCCATCAAACCCGATATTCTATTAACGGTTGACATAGAACCCAATACAGCTGTGCTATAACCAAAACTGCCTGAAACCACATCAGACACGCCTGTACCCGCCAAAGATAAAATCATATTTTCAGAGTAGGTTAACGTTATAGCATTTAATAGGTTACCAGCCATCTCGGTTCCGGCAGGAGCTATTGCCCTCGAAAAATCAACATTTGTCAAAATTGGCTGTGCACGATCAACTTCAATATCATTGGCGCCAGTATCTCCAAGCATGATGTTATCGGCAACATTACCGCTTACAAAAGTAACACTTCCTATGCTCGAATCATAAGAAATTTCAAGCTTGAGCCCTTGAGTATCTATAGGGAAATTCGGGTCAGTCAAAACCGGGTAAACGCTGATATCCCTTGGATCAGGATCCACTACAACAGTGAGAATCGCTATATTCACACCTCCATAATTCACTGTCCAGCCTATGGTACTATGGGGTCCAGGTCCAGTAGATACAGCCTCTGTATATCTTACCCTGATACGACTCATCTTTCCAATTGAGCTTACGTCAAACATTTCTATTATAGATGCACTGATAGCAGGGTCGATGACCACAGGATAGGTCGCTGTTGTATCATTGAAACAAATGGTTATCACACCATTGTCGTCATATTCAAATTTTGCCTCGATGCTACTGCCCAAAGCGTCATAAACCAATAATTTGTCATATATAAAAGAGTGATCTCCAGACTCAAATATGAAAAAATCACCTTGTTGTCTCACATTATCAGCATCAACATAAAAACTCACACACACTTCACCTGCTCCTGTTGGAGCAAATGGAAGCGTAAAACCCTGCTCCAATCCATGTTCCGACGACTTGTACCAACCTTCAATCCCTTCCCAACCATACGTAATACCAACATTACTACTGGCAATGATTGGAGCTTCCAAGCTTTGCATTTGGTTCTTACGGCCAAATGATAGTGGCGAGATGGTCACCAAAGGGGTATCGTCATCTGGACTTCTAATGACAAGATCATCTTCACTAAAGTAAGCCTTGTAATCCAAAGAGAAATTTTTGAGATAACTGCCTAATTCATCTTGACGCAACAAAAACAAAGGCACTTCATCAGGCTGACTCGCTATTGGTTCTATACCGTTATTATTTCCTGATGTAGTTCCATCCGCTACATTGCCTGAACCAATGCTTTCTGTGACATTGCCCGATGTTATTCCATCTGCCACGTTGCCTGAACCTATGCTCTCTGTGACATTGCCCGATGTTATTCCATCTGCCACGTTGCCTGAACCTATGCTCTCTGTGACATTGCCC
>Ga0172372_10003186_pt1 | contig 24373 bp, 18 predicted proteins | sample LakKiv5m_2_FD_114544 | JGI IMG/M metagenome (GOLD analysis project Ga0172372, IMG submission 114544) | Freshwater microbial communities from Kabuno Bay, South-Kivu, Congo - kab_092012_9.5m | ecosystem: Environmental > Aquatic > Freshwater > Lake | place: Democratic Republic of the Congo...
AAGGGCGGAGCCCGAAGAGTCTGCCCCCGTGAAGGCGGGGGAATCTAGGTTGGTGTAGCTTTTACGTCGTTCTGGATACCCGCCTGCGCGGGTATGACGTTTCGCTGATTGACGACTTTAGGGGCAAGGCCGCTAAAGTCGGTTTTATCACCAACCTGAATTCAATAAATGTTGAAATGAAGGCGGGTGGTGACGAAAATAGGTTCAAAAGAAATGGCATGGACTATTCGGAATGGAATCATCAAATAAAAAATGTTGAATTATTTTGTTTTATTTACGGGGAATTTTCTATCCTTACGGGGAAATACTTAAAACAAGGATCTGTCATTGACTAACCAAATATCATCCCACTTATCGGAACGATTTCTCGAGCTTTATGTTTCGCATCAAGATGATTTGAAGCGTTACATCATGTCCATACACCCGCATCGCAATGAAATTGAAGATATACAGCAAAATACGGCGATGGCATTAATGAAAAAATTTGATCAATACGATGCGACCTTGCCGTTTTTAAATTGGGCTTTTCGTTTTGCCCATTATGAAGTGTTAAAACACAGGGAGAAATTTGCAAAGCGAATGCAATTATGTCGAGCGACGTTGGAGATGCTTGCTGAAGAATCTCAAGCGGATCGAAGCTTAAATCAGGCAAGGAGTCGGGCTTTACATCGATGCATTGAGTTGATCAAACCTGAATGGCAAAGGCTTTTGAGTATGCGCTACGAACAAAAATTAAAGATAAAAGACATTGCAAGGGAGTTGGGACAACCGGTCAAGGCCTGTTATAAACATTTTGAAATGATACGTCTAAAGTTGAGTGAATGCAGCAATCAGAGACTAAAAGAAGAGGGATGGCAAATAACATGAACGATCAAGAGCAAAAAGAGTTTAAAATTCTTTTATCCGACTTTATTGAAGATCGACTAGATGAGTCTAGATGGCAGCAATTCGATGAACTATTGAAAACTCATCGACAGGCGCGCAATTGGTATCGTCAAGCATTGTCAATGGAAATGGATCTTGAGGATCGCTTTCAAGTTTTTTCGAATCAAAATCCAATCGTTCAAGTGGCGTCGAAAAAAAGAGTGGGAGGTTTTCGTTTAGATTGGAAGGTGATTATAGCGGCATTGATCCTGTTAGCGCTGATTCCATTTTTTCTGATAGAGGTGACTTTGCCAGCTAGGAAATCACCGCTGCCTGCTTATGTGACAAGTGAATCTTACGCCGTTATAACAGAGGTGAAAGATATTTTTAAAGATCTGTCTGATCAAAAAATCAATCTCTATCGTGAGGTTGGTCGTGAAAAAATAAAATTTATCTCGGGGCATATTCGCTTGGAGTACTTCAACGGAGCTATTGTTGAATTGGAAGGACCATGCGAGTATTATCTCCAATCCGAAGAGCGTTCCTATCTAAAGAGGGGGCAATTATCAGCTAAACTAACTCCTGATTCTGAGGATTTTAAAATTTTTAGTCCAGGTGTGTCTATGGTGGAGTTGGGGACGGAGTTTGCTTTAAAAGTTGATAGCGATGAAATGACCCAAATAAGCGTTTTTGAAGGGGATGCCGAAGTCTCACTGCTGAACGATCGCGGTGAGTCTGTGCATAGTGAGAGGGTGCCTCGTCAACAAAGTTATGTATTGAATCCAAAGTTGCAAACCATTGCGGCCCAAGTCCCAGCATTTGAATTGTCGCGTATTGAGACTAAAGAAAGGGTGTCTTTGCCATTTAAAGAAAAATATCTAGAGGTGTGTTTGCTAGATCAGCCTGTTTACCAATGGGGCACGTCGGCAATGGAAATGGTGGGTTGGAAAAGTCATGGTCTCCACCAAATGAAATTAAATGCTCTGCCTCAAGAGGCTAACAGTGAAGGTAAAACATGGTTGAGTATGAATGCCATTGAATATTTTAATGAAGCGGAATTTAGCATAGAGTTTTGGTTCAATGCTAGTGCGATACATCAAGGTGCATTGCTGTCTCTTTTGCGGGCCGAACCTAGCCATACATTTGACGATTGGAGCAAGATGGCCCCCAATCACTTGGTGTTTTTGGAGGCCTGTGCCGAAGCTAAAGACACTATGCATTCTGGTGGTCGTTTACGTTACTTGTTGCGCTCGCCAAGTGGCAACACTGGTGGCTACAATTTGTTTTCTCAGGTCAATTACATTCCTGGGAAATGGCATCATGTGGTGGCAACGTGCGCTAAAGATCTTATCGAATTGTATATGGATGGTCAGTTGCAATCCTTTACAAAATTAGAGAAACAAGTCAGTCAAGATCATTACTTTTTGTATTTGGGCGCACTCGATCCGGTTCGTCAAAATCAAAGGCGCTTTCGTGGTGGCATTGAAGCTGTTTCTGTCTATTCAAAACGCCTTTCTGTTCAACAAGTGCAACAACATTTTCTAGCGCAATTTTCAGGCAGTTGAGCCATGTAGGTGTGTGATAGCGGGTGACTATCTTGCGTTATTAGGGTGGGCCGTCAGAATTGGCACGGCTTATCAAGATGAGGTAAAACCACAGATGAACCTGAAAAAATAGTTGAGGGCTGCCGTTTTCGACTTTCCCGAGTCGATAGAATTGAAGCATGAGTCAAAATAGGAATGAAGAGCTGAGATTTTTAAGTTGCGATTGGGGCACGTCCAATTTTAGATTACGTCTGATTGATTTGTCTTCGCGGGCGGTGTTAGCTGAAACAACAAACGACAAAGGCATAGCGTTGTTTAGTGGTCTAGAGTCGAGTGCTTATGTCACTCACCTCTGTGATGCGTTTTCCACGCTTGAGGAAAAATCGGGATTGGCATTGAGAAATGAACCTGTTTTTGTGTCGGGTATGGCGAGCTCTTCTATTGGTTGGAAAGAATTGCCGTATGCGGAATTTCCATTTTCTCTAAATGCCGAAAGTTTAATCTCAATGCCATTGGAATCCTTTGACTACCATAAACATACTTATGTGCCAATTTTAATTTCTGGACTAGCCTCTAGTGAAGACGTGATGAGAGGTGAAGAAACGGAGCTTTTGGGCATGATGTCAAGACCAGAGGCGTTAGTGTATGCCGATGATTGCTGGGTGGTTTTGCCGGGAACTCATTCAAAACATATTAGAATTGTGAATCAACAGGTGGTTGATTTTCACACCCACATGACAGGCGAGCTGTTTAACTTGTTGCGTCAGCAAAGTGTTTTAAAACATAGTTTGAAAGCAGAGGTGGATAATCCCGAATTTAACGAAGAGAGTTTTATTTCAGGAGTAGAAAGGGTTATGGCAAAAGGTTTGTCGGCCAGTTTGTTCAAGGTAAGAAGTTCTAGCTTGTTGAAAGAGCATTCGGTTGCATCCAACTTTAACTTTCTGAGCGGCATGTTGATTGGAAATGAAATGCAAGCTTTGCGCTTCTATGACGGGCCTATTTTAATTTCAGCATCGGGTGCGATGATTCGCGGTTACAATTGTGCTGCGGCAATCATGGGATTAAAGCAATACCATCCTATGTCTACAGAAAGACACCATCTGCTTGCGGTGGAAGGGCAAGCCTTACTTTTGAAGAGGTGATGACATGAGTTCTCTATATTCCAAAATTCGTTTTGAAGCCATGCCCATTGTTGGCATATTGAGAGGGTTTAGTTTAAAAGAGACGCTCACGCTAGCTTCTATTTCAGAACAAACTGGGTTAAAAAATATTGAAATCACCATGAACACAGCAGGAGCGGAGGAGCAGATTAAAGCTTGTTTGGATAGTTATGGTGAAGACTTAAACATTGGTGCCGGTACAGTCTGCGACTGTGCAGCGTTAGACATGGCGTTGGAAGCAGGAGCTCAGTTTATTGTAACGCCCAATGTGAATGAAGAGGTTATTCGCATTTGTGTCGAAGGGCAAATCCCAATTTTTGCAGGTGCGTTCACGCCCACGGAGATCCATCTTGCTTATCGAGCTGGTGCCACCATGGTGAAAATTTTCCCAGCAGAAGTCTTAGGTCCAGCATACATAAAAGCGGTGTTAGGCCCTTTTGATCAAATACCGCTCATGCCAACTGGTGGGGTGTCGCCCGAGAATATGCAGGCATGGAAAGATGCCGGAGCAAAAGCTTTTGGAGTGGGCGGTAAACTTTACAATACCAAGTTGGTTAAAGAAGGAGATTGGGCAGCCATCACTGCGCTAGCTCGGCAATTTGTGGCTGCTGCAAGAAGTCTATCGGACTGATTGGCAGATCAGCCGTCGCGTTTATTCCATTCTGTTTTAACAAACATGTTCAAGCCAGGGTCGTGGATGATGCCATCTGCGGTTTTTTTGCTTTGCATCGAGTTGATGGCCTCTAAATTGAGTTCGATGCCCCAACCTGGACCTTTGGGAAGTTCAAAGTAACCATCAACGACTTCTGGGTAAGGGCTGCCGCATTTTTTAACGGCTTCGTCGGCAAAGTCGTTGAAATGTTCCAGTATTTTACCATTGCGAAGTGTGGTGAGTAAATGCAAGGCCGCTGTTGTAGAGATGACCCCTCCTACGTTGTGTGGTGCTACCATCATGGAGTAGGTCTCTGCGGTGGAAGCTATTTTTTTTACCTCTAGTATGCCTCCGCATTGATTGAGGTCGGGTTGAATGATGTGCATACAGCGACGTTCAAATAAGTCGCGAAATTGCTGCGCATGGTAGTAACGCTCGCCGGTGGCAATGGGTATGTTTGTATGTTGTGCGACATACTCTAAAGCGCCAGGGTCTTCTGGGCGACAGGGTTCTTCGATCCAACCAGGGTGCAAATGCTCGATGGCTTTGGCGATCTCTACTGCTTGATGTGGTGCAAAACGACCGTGCATTTCGATGAAGAGTTGAGTTTCTTTTGGAACGACGTCTGCGACAGCTTCAATGATTTCAATTGAGTTGAAGTATTCCTTGCGTGGCAATTCCATGAGACCGTTGCCAAAGGGGTCAAACTTCATGCCCATGTAACCTTTGGCCACAACTTTTTTTGCAGCTTGCGCAAAGGCTTCGGGTTTGCGTTCCACTTGATACCAACCGTTGGCATAGGCGGGTATTTTATCGTGAACTTTGCCGCCGAGCAATTGATAGACGGGCAGGTTGGCTTTTTTTCCGAGTATATCCCAACATGCCATTTCCACCAAGGCTAAGCCGGTCATGGCCACTTCGCCAGCGCAACCAAAGTCATGCAGGGTGAATCTCTGATAAAGCGCTTCGATGTCGTAAACCGAGTGACCGATGAAGTGGCGACGTACATCTTTTAAATACTCCAGTACAGTATGGGTTTTGCCGACCACTCGAGCCTCACCTAAACCAGTGTAGCCTTCATCGGTCTCTAGGACTAAAACGGTTAGATTGCGCCAAGGGGTGCCAATGACGTAGGTACGATAGTCTTTGATGATCATAGATTTGATAAGATAAAAATCAGGTGATGTGTGCGCCACGTGTTTCAACGTAGACGGAGTAAATAGATTGACTTGCGGTCATGAACAGACGGTTGCGTTTGACGCCTCCGAAACAGAGGTTGGAACAGATTTCCGGCAAGCATATTTGGCCGATGCGAGTGCCATCGGGAGCGAAAATGTGAACGCCGTCGTAGCCTTCTCCAACCCATCCTGCACTGGCCCAAATGTTGCCATCGACATCACAGCGGATGCCGTCGGCGGCACCAGCGCCAACACCGTCTAGTTTCATACTGGTGAACAAGCGACCATTTTTTAGTGAGGTTCCAGTGATGTCCCAAACTTTGATGCCTTTTGGTTCTGAGCCGCCAGTGTCTGAAACGTAGAGTTTTTTGTAATCGTGAGAGAAACACAGACCATTGGGTTTGTTGATTTCATCGCTTAATTTATCAACCTTGCCACTATTGGCATCTATCCTGTAAATGGCTTCAGGCAGTTCTAGAGGGTGTTTCATGCCTTCGTAATTCATCATGCTGCCGTAGCCTGGGTCGGTGAACCAAATTGAACCATCGTCGGGATGGACGATCACATCGTTTGGTGCATTGAAGGGTTTGCCTTCAAAGTTATCTGCCAGAACTGTGATATTGCCATCATGTTCGTAACGAACAACCTTTCTGCTGAGATGTTCGCAACTGATTTGTCGACCACGATAGTCGAAAGTGTTGCCGTTGCTGTTATTGGAAGGATTTCTAAAGGTGGTTGTGACGCCGTTGTCTTCGATCCAGCGGCGTTGTAAGTTGTTGGGTATGTCACTCCATAGCAGGTATTTTCCAACACTGTTCCATGCCGGTCCTTCCGTCCACAGGTTGCCAGTTGAGATGCGTTGAATGGGGGTGTTGCCGAGTTTGTATTTATTAAAGCGCTTGTCCAGTGCGATGATGTCTGGGTCGGGGTATCTACTCGGGGCATTCCAATCTCTGGCCAAGAGTGAAGAGCCTGCGCCAAGCGCGATGCTTTGTTTGATGATAGAGCGTCGAGTGATCATGTTTATAGGAATAAGCTAATTAGAAAGGCCATGCCAAAGCCGACTAGGCCGACTAAGGTTTCCATGACGGTCCATGATTTTAGCGTGTCTTTTACGCTAAGTCCAAAGAAACGATTGACGAGCCAAAAGCCGGAATCGTTGACGTGTGAGATCACGGTTGATCCAGATGCTATGCTAATCACCATCAAAGCGATAACGGTAGGCTGGAGGTTCATTCCCTCTATCAAGGTGGCCATGATGCCACCTGTGGTGATCATGGCTACGGTAGCGGAGCCTTGTGCAACGCGAACGATGGAGGCAATGATGAACGCCAACACGATTGGAGGCATGGCCGAATCAGCCAGACGGTGGCCCAACATTTGTCCTACCCCAGAATCGATGAGCACCTGTTTGAAAACGCCACCTGCACCTGTGATGAGAATGATAATGCCTGCAGGTTCCAGAGCTTGAGTCGCGACATCTTGAACCTGTTGCGAGGTGAGTCCTTTGTGACGACCAAGTACAATAAATGCCAATAGTGTGGCAATGAGCAATGCGATAAAAGGATCGCCCAAGAAAATTAAATATTGAACGAAAGCATCTGGATGTTCAATCATGGCTTTTAAAACGGAGCTGACAAAAATCAAGGCCATGGGAATAAAAATCAAACCAATGGTCGTGAAGAAAGAGGGGAGTTCACTATGGTCGCGCTCGTCGACAAAAACATGGCCTTCTGGAATGCCGACAGGAACCACTTTGGAAATATAGCGTGCAAAGAGGGGGCCGGCTATGGCCATTGCGGGCAAGCCACAGATGAATCCAAACAGAATGACCCAGCCTAGTTCAGCGCCCAAAAGGTCGGCGACGGCAATGGGGCCAGGGGTGGGTGGAATGAAGGCATGCGTGACAGCAAGGCCAGCCAAGAGAGGAATGCCATAGTAGAGTAGGGTTTTCCCCGTTTTATGGGTGAGCTGAATCACGAGTGGCATCACAATAATGAGGCCGACGTCCAAGAACACCGGAATAGAGATTAAGAATCCCGTTAGGCCTAACGCCCATTGGGCATTTTTTTCGCCACACCTGCCGACCAAATCCTTTGCCAATCGTTCTGCGCCACCTGAGATCTCTAGCATCCGACCAAACATGGCTCCTAGGCCAACGACAACGGCGACGAATCCCAATGTGTTGCTCATGCCTTTTTTGATGGAGTCGATCACCATATTCGGGTCCATGCCACAGCCCAAGCCAACTAGAATGCTGGTGATTAAAAGGGCGACAAAGGCGTGAAGTTTAAGTCGAATGATTAAAAATAAGATGAGAGATATCCCTGCGATGGCAACGATGATGAGCCTTTGATCTGACATGGTGATTTTCGGTCAATAAAAGAAGAGGTTATTGGATTAAACTCTTTTTTTCAAGTTGAGTTTTTGTGTATTCAGAACTTAAGGGTTCGAATCTGTAAAAAAATGACAGATAATTTAAAAAATACGCCATTAATTTGGCATTGGAGGTCTTAAAAGTCTCCATAAGATTTAAAGCGAGGCATGTGGGTGGAGTGAACACAATGGTACAACGATATTTCTTACGATTGGTTTTTGCTTTAGGTTGCTGTGGATGTTATGGCACTGGCGAGCAGATGACCGCTACGCCTTTTGTTGCAAAGCATCAAAACGATTTTGTCGCTCCAGAGGCTAAGTTGGAATTGCTTTGGGGTAAAGGGGTGTTTACCGAGGGGCCTGCTATCGCCGCAGACGGTTCTGTGTTATTCAGCGATATTCCAGCTGATGCGATCATGAAAAGCGCTTATGGTTCAGGTAAAATCAGTGTTTACAGACAAGGCTCGGGGAAATCGAATGGTTTGACCTTCACCCCTGAATACGATTTATTGATGTGTGAAAGTGGCAGTCGCAGAATCACCAAATTGAGTGCGGATGGCCAATTAACGGTATTGGCCGACAACTATCAGGGCAAAAAACTCAATAGCCCGAATGACATTGCTTACGGCGGCAATGGCGACATTTACTTTACTGATCCAAGGTACGGCAAGCGCGATGATATGGAGCTTGATTTCGAAGGCGTTTACCTAATTAGACAAGGTAAATTAAGCTTGGCCTCAAAGGAATTGGAGCGTCCAAATGGGATTCTAATTTCTATAGATGGCAAATATGTTTATGTAGCGGATAACAATCCAGAGGGCAGACGAGCGCTGTTCCGCTTTGAGGTAAAAAAAGATGGAAGTTTGGTAAATCGAAAAACGCTTTATGTATTTGAAGGAGACAGTAGGGGCATCGACGGTATGGATATGGATACTGAAGGAAACATTTATGCGACAGCAGGAAAGTCAGAGGCTGCTGGTATTTATATTTTCTCTGCTGCGGGTGAACATTTGGCTAAATTGTCCTTGCCCGATACGCCGACCAATTGTCGTTTTGGAGGGATTAAAGAACCTAACACGCTATACATCACTTGTCAGGTTGAAAGGCAACCGAGTCAAAACAAGGCTTTCGGACTTTACAGAGTAAAACTTAAAAAAGAAGGGTTTCGATTAAAGCCTTAGTTACGAAACAATCCTTTGTTGTTTTGAATTGAACTCGTTGATTTTTTTGGAATTCAGAATTTGACGACATAGGTTGGATTTTAACCGATCTAGTCTTTCTGACTGAAGACTGCTTTTTTTTCCAGTGATGAAAGTGAACCAATTGCTTTTGTTAGAATCCAGCTGCAAGAGCTCTTTTTCTTCTTGAAGCTCCTGATTCGCCAATTCAATATTTTTTGCACAGCTCAATCTCAATGCCTCGAGATAACTGAGGTGAGTCTGAGTTGAATTGATATTGGTGCGTAGCGGATTCAGCATGATTTTCTTTGGTGATTTTCAATTATTCTAAGCGACACGAGGTGATAAGTCAATGCATGAAGAACTTATCTCAAAGGTATCAAGAAAAGTTGATCAAGCGGTCTAGGTTTGTTTTGGTCCGTCATGGTTTCGAGGCGGACTTGGAAAGATCTTTTATTTCCAAATCTTTAAACATGACCTCCATGGCCATGCCACCATGAAGTTGCAAGGCGAAGTGACCTTTTAAGCGGCCGGGGTCATCTTTGAGCTCGACGCTCTTTTTGCCGTTGAGCATGACGGTGATGTCCTTTCCGATTGCCGTTACAGACATTTCGTTCCAGTCATTTTTTTTATAGAGGGTTTCGATTTGGTCTGGGTTGGGTTTGATAACCCAAGTTCGTCCACCGGTTTCATAGAGTCCTGAAATGTTTAAAGACTGATCTATTTCGGCTTGAAACCCGTTCACGCCTACTTTGCTGGTCACTTTTTCGCTGCGAAAGTAAAACCCACTATTGCCTGTGATGATGCAAAATTTGAAACGAATTTCAAAGTCCGAGTACTGATCGTTGCTGAGGAGTAGGCCATGATTAAGTTCCGATTTCAAGCTCGTTCCGACGATCATGCCATCTCTGACGTCCCACTTTCCTCCAGGCAGCATGTGCCAACCGTTGAGTGTTTTGCCATCGAAGATAGGTTTGAAGTCGTCTTCTGTCTGTACGAGTTGTAGCAAAGTTAAAAGCCAAACTAACGCAATGAATTGTTTTTGATTTGCCATAAAGCTATCCGAGTGTCTTATGAAGGATGATAATAAGATAAGCAGGTGATTTAGTTATTCAAATGATGCGGAAGTAAGTTGATTTAAAAGAGCTGTCCACTAATTGAATTTTTAAACGTAAGATAGGTCATGCAACTATTGTTTTTGGTGAGTTTTATGAAAAAGGCGATAAAAAAAAGCTTCCTTGTTCTTTTTGTGTTATGGGTTTCTTCTGTGCAGGGAACTACAGATGATCGTCCCAACATGGTGTGGTTGATGCTGGAAGATTGGGGTCCGGAGCTCTCTTGTTATGGCACTAAGGGCATTCACACACCGACGATGGACAACTTGGCGGCAAGTGGCATTCGTTATACCAATGCCCGCAGTACAGCGCCGGTGTGCAGCACTTCAAGGTCAGCCATGATCACGGGCTTTCATCAAAATTACATTGGTGCCAATCAACATCGCAGCGCCGATAAAAAACCCTTGCCTCACGGCATCAGACCGATCACGTTTCTTTTACAAGACGCGGGTTACTTCACCTGTTTGATGAAGAGCAAAAAAACAGATTTTAATTTCACAACCGAGGGAAAACCTCCTTTTCAGGGAAAAGACTGGAGTGAGCGCAAAGAAGGGCAGCCATTTTTTGCACAGATCACATTTGGAGGAACCCATCGCCCTTGGGACCGCGATCCCCAAAGGCCCATCGACATCAAGGACGTTGAGTTACCGCCTTATTATCCAGACACGGCTTACTTTCGTCGTGATTGGGCCAATGGATTGGAGCAAGCGCAAATTTGTGATCGTGAAATTGAAGAGATTCTAAAACGCCTCGAAACGGAGGGTTTGCGTGAGAACACGTTGATTTTTTTAATTGGTGACCATGGGCGCTGTCATATCCGTGGCAAGCAATTTCTTTACGAGGGTGGTTTGCGCATTCCTATGTTGATGAGTTGGCCTGCAAAGATAAAGGGCTCACAAGTTTCAGATAGTTTGGTGAGTTCAATCGACATCACCGCGACTATTTTAGATGCAGCAGGAGTTAAAGCTCCCTATGCCATGCACGGAGCCAGTCTTTTTTCAAAAGAAATCGAACAGCGCAAATTTGTGTTTGCGGCACGCGACAAAATGGACGACACTCACGATGCTATGCGAGCTGTGGTCGGCAAACTCGACGATGGTAAGACTTACAAGCTCATTCAAAACCTCATGCCCGAAAGAGCTTATTGCCAATTCAACAGTTATAAAGAGAGCGCTTATCCCCCATTGGCCATGATGAATGTGATGTACATGAAAGGCGAACTTAACGAAGTTCAGGCTCTTTTTATGCAGCCAACTAAGCCGGATTTTGAATTGTTTTGCCTTGATCAAGACCCTTATGAAATTGATAATTTGAGCAAGAAGGCCGAGTATCAACAAGTTTTTGAATCACTAAAAACTAAACTTGAATCTTGGCGTAGTGAAATTGCCGATCAAGGAGTGTCGGAGGAATTTAGAAAAGGAGGTTGGCCCAGCACTTACCCAACAGCTTCACTGGAAGAATGGGAAAATCGAGTTCAGCTTTGGCTTCCATATTTGTTTAGGAATCCGGACGAAAAGGGCGTAAGACCTAGTTCTAAATTCAAGTTATTGGCAGAAAATCCAGATAAAAAGTAACCATAAGAGGGTTATAGAAAAAGCGTCATTTGAGCATGACGCTTTTTTTTATTTTCCAAATTCAACTGTCTCGTCATAAAGTTTTAAGCATGAATGCAGGAATTAGGGCTATAATGCTTTTTTTAAATCTCGGTGCTGCTAAACATCCTGTTGAGATGAAAGAGAGTTCGGTGCTCATGAACTAGAATCAAGGAGAGGAAAATGAAGAAGTCACAACTTTATCGTTTTACCAATCGAATTTACATGAGGTTAAAACACGAAAGATTCACCCTTCGTTTTATAAGGGCTCCAGGTGTGCATGGGTATTGCTACCCAGGCATGGGGTTGATTCAAATGAATCCAAGTGGTGATATTTTGGCAACTTTAGTGCATGAGATGATCCACGACTTTTATCCAAATTGGAGAGAGGAGCGAGTTCTCGCTCATGAAAGAATGATGATGGCTCAGCTATCGCACCGCCAGATGGCGAATTTGATGTTTGCAATGGGCAAGGCCTTGGTTAGATCGCATTAGAGTTATAGCAAGTGATCGTATGGTTAAGGTTCAATTGCGACAATTTTTTTTGTGAATTATGTGGTAGCATTAGAGATTTAAGAGCCATTGGTGAGAACCTGAACGAGACACTAGCGACCCATAGTGCTGAGTTTGAAAGAGTAGCGGGTATTTTTTTTTAATTTTTAAATCATTTTTGTAGGCACAAAAAACTCTCACACAACTAATTGGATATAAAAATCAATATAAGTTCACTAATTTGTTATATTTTTATTGCAATCTAGTGGTTAAGGAGTTTAAATTTTTAATGTTAAAAAAAACATGGCATAGAATATTGGACTAGCAATTTTGAGCCTATTGCATAAGTTAATGTTGTCCGTAAAGAAATCTAATGAAGAATAATATATCATTTAGAAAGCTATTTATTCTAGTCTTACTTGTCTTAAGTCCTTGTAGCCATGCCTATTCAGATGAGCACATGGATTTCTTTGAAAAGAAAATTCGACCTATTTTTGTTGAGGCATGCTACAGTTGTCATTCTATAGAGGCAGCTGAAAAGAAGAAACTAAAAGGTGGTTTTTATATCGACATGCGTGAAGGACTTATGCGTGGTGGGGAAGGTGGACCCGCGGTGGTTCCAGGGGATCCTGATAAAAGTTTTTTAATGAAAGTCATACGTCACGAAGTGGTTGATATGCAAATGCCTCCTAAAAAGGGAAAGCTAACGGATCAACAAATCGCAGATATTGGAACTTGGATTAAAAATGGTTGCGTAGACCCTAGAACGGGTTCGCCTCCAGTCGAACATGGAAAACTCATCGATTTTGACAAGGCACGGCAGTTTTGGGCTTTTCGTCCTTTTATAGCAACGAAACTTCCAGAAGTAAAAAATAAAGTTTGGCCTCGCAATGCGATTGACTACTATATTTTAGAAAAGTTAGAAGAAAAAAATATTCCTGTTGCAGACGTGGCCTCACGAAGTGTTTTAGCTCGGCGAGCTTATATGATTTTAACAGGTCTAGCTCCAACTAAAGAACAGGTTTTAGCTTTCGCAAATGATCAAACTCAAGAAAGTTGGGCTAAATTAGTGGATGAGCTTTTGGCAAGTGAACATTTTGGTGAGCGAGTTGGGCGGCATTGGTTGGATCTGGCTCGTTTTGCAGAAAGCAATGGGTATGCTTTTGATATAGATCGCAACGGTGCTTTCCAATATCGTGACTTTGTGATCAATGCAATGAATAAAGATATGCCCTATGACGAATTTATACGTCTGCAGTTAGCAGGTGACCTTATAGGTGAGGATAGTCATGATAACTTGGCCGCGACGGGCTTTATTGCGGCAGGACCATTTACTTCTCAGCAAACAGCCAAAGAGCGCGAGCGCAGTCGCTACGAACAACTAGACGACTTGATTGCAACCGTGGGCACTGCGATGCTGGGTCTTTCTGTTGGCTGCGCTCGTTGTCATGATCATAAGTATGATCCCATCACCAGTAATGATTATTATCGCATGATCACTGCTTTTGAGAAAACAGGTTTTCAAACGGTGGGTAAAGATTTTCATCCAGAAGTAACAGCTGCTAAGTTAAAAAAATTTAAAGAGGCTCATCAACCTTATGTTGATCAATTAAAAAAATATGAGGAGGATGGTTTGAAGCGGGCTAGCTTTGCTTGGCAAAAAAAATGGCAGACTAAAGATATTGATAAAAGTATATTGACTCGTATTCAAAAAAAATGGGAATCAGCTGAGCTAAAAAAAATACTTAAAAATAGTGGTCTGGAAACGCTTCCATTAGAAGTGTCTTCTTCCATAGCAGAGGGTGGGGCGACTATTAAGATAGAAAAAGATGGCGTAGCCGTTGTTTCTGGAGAAAACCCAGCTACGAATCAATACAGTGTCGAGACTACCTTAAAAACCAAGGGTAGAATGGAGTCGATTGTGCTTGAGGTTCTTGCAGATGCTAGTTTCAAAAGTATGGGGCCAGGACGTTCTGATAATGGAAATTTTGTCCTAAGTGATTTTAGAGTGGAAGTCGAAGGCAAAGAAATTGTGCTTAGCACTGCTGTGGCTGACTTTGAACAAGCGGATTATCCAGTTGCTGATGCGATAGATGATGACGATAAAGCTTCGGGCTGGGCGATATCTGGCGGTATAGGAAAAGACCATAAGGCTGTTTTTGAGCTAGAAACTCCTATAGAAGTGAAAGATGAGCTCCATTTGAAAATAATCATGAACCAATCGTATGGCAGTCGTCATACGATTGGAAAATTTCGATTGAGTGCTAATTGTGATCTTACTCAAGATATAGCTAAGGCCAACCCCAATAGTAATCAGTTGCAAACGCTTCCATTAGAAGTATATTCAGCTATAGCTAAAGGAGGAGCGACGATACAGTTGGATGAGAGTGGTGTGGCTTTTGTCTCTGGAGAAAACCCAGCTACGAATCAATACAGTGTCGAAGCGACTTTGAGAACCAAGGGCAAAATAGAATCGATTTTTCTCGAGGTTTTTGCTGATACCTTGCTCAAGGGAAAAGGCCCAGGTCGTTCTGATGGTGGAAATTTTGTGCTAAGCGATTTTAGTTTAGAAATCGAAGGCAAGTCAGTTAAATTTAACAATACTTTATCTGACTTTGATCAAAGCGGCTACCCTGTGGCCAATGCCATTGATAACGATAAAAATGCTTCGGGTTGGGCTGTTTCAGGAGGCACAGGTGAAGATCATCAAGCGGTATTTAAGTTGGAGACGCCTATTGAGGTAAAAGATGAGCTTCATTTAAAAATAGTGATGAACCAAGCTTATGGTAGCAAGCATACCATTGGCAAATTCCGATTGAGTGCACTTGCGGGTTTCCCAAAAAAGATAAAGGATGTGAGAATCAATACCGTACCTGAAGCCATAGCTCAAGTTTTACTGCAAAAAGAAAAAAGCGACGTTGAGAAAAATTTGCTTCAAGATTATTATTTATCGTTAGGAGTTCGGAAGCCTTTCATTTCAAAAAATTGGTTTCACTATAAAACCAAAGACCCATTGGATCCAACCACTTTTTCTATAAAAGAATTTGAAGATCCAAAATGGAAGTCGCAAAAATGGTCAGATGGTAAAAAAACTACAGCTATGGAAGGTTATAGTTATAAAATTGTAGAATCTTACCGCGAGTATCCAGCTCAATTGCAATTAAATGCCAACGGCAATATCTCGATATGGTTGAATGGGGAAATGCTTTTGTCTGACTCAAAAATGGATCCGAAGACAAGGGTTACAAGAGACTTCATCATGCAAAAAGGTAATAATTATTTTGTCATGAAATGTGAAGGCAACACGCCTTCTTTTAATTTTGAATTAGAGACAGGAGCAGATTCGACTATTTTGGCATTGTTGAATCGATCAAACTTGAGTCCAGCAGATTCGATGAAGCTAGATCGTTGGTATGGTCGTTTTGATCAACAATGGTTATCGTTAAATGAACAAATAGTAGAGCATCAGAAAAAGGAACCAAAAGCAGATCTGACTTATTTTTATCGTGCTAAAAAAAATGGCACCACCTATGGAAAGTTTGATATACACCATTTGGTGCGTGGAAATTCTGATGCTAAACTCGACCGAGCCGAGCCAGGTTTTATGGAGGTTTTGATGACAGCTGATAAGAAGGAGGAACATTGGCTATCTGAATCAACTGATGTTAAGCAGGAAGAGGGAGCGAGAGTTGTAGAGCCGCGCTTGGCTTTTGCAAACTGGATTACTGATGAAAAAGATGGCGCTGGGCGCTTGTTGGCTAGAGTGATTGTGAATCGACTTTGGAAAATGCACATGGGTCGTGGTATCGTGGCATCGGTGAGTGATTTTGGGGAAACGGGCAGTCGCCCAACTCATCCAGAGTTACTGGACTGGTTAGCACAAGAGCTCATTAGAAATAACTGGAGTCTAAAATCTATTCATCGCTTAATTTTAAATTCGGCTGTCTATCGTCAGGGTATAGCTAAAGATCCAGTTGGACTGAATTTTGATCCAGAAAACACGTTGTATTGGACTCGTTATCAACAACGTATAGAAGGCGAGGTGATACGAGATCGTTTGCTACAGTTGGGCGGGGTGTTGGATAGCAGTATGTTTGGACCAGGATCCTTAGATTTTAAAAATCCAAGACGAAGTATCTACATGACGGTTAAGCGAAGCAAATTGGTGTCATTTTTGCAATTGTTCGATGCTCCAGATGCCTTACAAGGTCAAGGAGCTAGAAATGAAACCAATTCAGCGCCACAATCTTTAACGTTAATGAACTCATCTTTCGTTAGAGACATGTGTGTGAAATTGGCTGCAAGAATCAAGGCTACTTCAAATGAGGATATTGTTCGTAATATATTTTGGTATACATTGTCAAGAGAACCTGATGAAGGGGAGTTGACTTACTTATCAAAATTTCTAACTCAACAAAGCAGCTTGTATGAAAAAGAGAAAATAGAAAAAAGTAAAGCACTGGATGATTTATGTCATCTGTTGGTTTGCAGCAATGAATTTGTTTATATCGATTAGGAAATAGCTATGTCGCATGATTCAACAAGACGAAACTTCCTGAAGCATACCGGAATGGGAGCAGGTGTTTTGGGCATGGGCTCATTATTTGCTGATGAGGGAAATGTTGGCCCTAGCCCACACTTCCCAGCCAAGGCAAAGAGTATCATCTGGTTGCATATGACTGGCGCACCTGCACAAATGGACACTTTTGACTATAAACCCATTTTGAATAAAAACCATGGCAAGCCACTGCCTTCTGCTGATGCTGACACCGGTTTTTTTAAAACGAGTGGTAAATGTTTAGGTTCACCATTTAAGTTTAAGCAGCATGGGCAATCCGGAGCGTGGGTGTCTGAACTATTTCCCCATGTATCAAAGCATGTGGATGATATGGCATTCATATATTCGATGTACTCTCGTTCTAATAATCATGTTCCAGCGATGTTAGAATTAAATTCAGGTGTATTTCGCCAAGGCTTCCCTAGTATTGCCTCATGGCTGATGTATGGTTTGGGAACTCAAAATAATGCTCTACCAGGTTCTTTTGTTCTACATGCTCCTGCAAAACCAAGAGGGGAAGATCCGATTTGGTCAACAGGGTTTTTGCCTAAGATTTATCAAGCAACAGTGTTAGATGGTGGTAATAGTAAGATTATCGACAACCTAAACCGTTCTGACGTGATGAATGATTTACAACAGCGTTCTCAACTAGATGCCATTAATTTTTTAAATGCACAGCATAAGAAAAGACATTTACAGACTTCCAATCTTGAAGCACGTTTAGACTCTTATGAATTAGCTTATAAAATGCAAACTTCTGCGCCCGAGGCTTTTGATTTAAAACAAGAAAATGAAGCGACGCTTGAGGCTTACGGAATCAAGGATAAGGCGACAGAGTTAGTTGGAAAACAACTACTATCGGCGCGTCGATTAGTTGAACGCAACGTTCGTTATGTTCATGTATATGCAGGTACCAACGGTGGAGGTGGTGGTGTGGCAGATGTGCCTTGGGATGGTCACAATGATATTAAAGCAAACCACACGATAGCTGCGGCTTCGGTGGATAAACCTATAGGTGCTTTGTTGGCTGATTTGAAACAACGTGGTATGTTAGATCAAACTCTGGTAATTTGGGGCGGCGAGTTTGGTCGCACATCAGATTCACAAGGTTCGGGAACAGGTCGAGATCATAATCCCAATGCTTTTACGATGTGGCTTGCTGGAGGTGGAATTAAAGGCGGCGTTCAGTATGGTGAGACAGATGAGTTTGGCTATAAATCAGTCATCAATAGAACTTCGGTAAATGATTTGCACGCGACCATTCTGCATTTAATGGGTTTAGATCATTTGAAGCTAACTTACAATTATAGTGGTAGAGATTTTCGTTTGACAGATGTCGCAGGTGAAGTGATTCACGAGATTATGAGTTGAGTTTTAATTCAGTGTTAGGAGGCCTTGATAGTTTGCCGTAAAATGCGTTAGAGGTGACAAATTCCTTGTGAAGTATTAGTTATGATACGAAACTATTTTTATGCTAAGCTGCTAAATACATTTTTTAAAACTCAATGATGATTCATCCATGTGAGTGGTGTATGAATTATCTTTACTAAACAAACTGTGAGCGCTGGGGTGCTTTCATGAGGTCTCTTATGACATGACCGTGAACATCGGTGAGACGGTAGGCTCTGCCCATGTGCGTGAAGGTTAGTTTTTCGTGATTGAGACCGAGTAAATCTAGAATGGTGGCATGGAAGTCGTGGAAATCGACTTTGTTCTCTGAGGCATAAAAGCCCCAGGGGTCTGTTGCGCCGTAGCTCAGGCCTGCTTTTGCTCCGCCACCAGCGATCCAATAGGTGAAGCCATCAGGGTTGTGGTCGCGTCCCCAATCTTTTGAATTGCGGTTTTGCGCAACAGGCATGCGGCCAAATTCTGTGCCAAAGACCACCAAGGTTTCCTCTAGTAAGCCGCGTTGATCGAGATCTTTGATGAGCGCTGTGATAGGCTGGTCTATTTGGCCTGCTTTATTGCTATGTCCTGCTATAATCTTTCCGTGATCATCCCAATAGCCATGGGTCAAGGTAACAAAGCGTACACCGCTTTCACTCAAGCGCCTTGCTAAAAGACACTTTTGTCCAAAGGGTGAAGTTTCCTTGTGGTCCATCCCGTACATGCTTTTAGTCTGGTTGGACTCTTGGGTCAAGTCGAACAAAGTGGGACTATTTTTCATCATGCGAATGGCGAGGCTTCTATTGGCGGCATGAGTTAGAGTAGTGTCTTCTCTTGAATCAGATACTTGTTCCAACTGCTCGGAAAAGGCATTCATCATTTCTATGTCTGAGATGGAATGGGTGGAATCGATAAAATCGATTTTATTTTCAATGTAAGTACCTTGATGCACGCCTGGTAAAAATGCTGATCCAAAGTTCTGCACTCCGCCATGGCCCATAGTGGGTTGAATGGGTATAAATGCAGGTAGATTGGTATTTTCGGTACCTAAGGCATAAGAGATCCAAGCTCCCAAACTAGGCCGTATAAAGGTGGACGACCCCGTGTTCATTTTGAGACAGGCTCCGCCATGTGCGACATTAGAGCCACACATGGATTTGATGAAAGTCAATTTATCCACGATGCTGCTCAGTTGTGGGAACAGTTCACTGACCCAAGCTCCTGATTCGCCATATTGTTTGAACTTTACAAAAGGAGCTTGAAGTTCACCTAGTTTTCCAGAGCTAAACGTGACTTCTGGTTTCAGGCCTGGGAAGGGTTTGCCGTCCATTTTGTAGAGTTCCGGTTTGTAATCAAAACTCTCCACCTGTGATAGACCGCCGTGGATATGAATATAAATGACGCGTTTCGCGCTGGCCTCGTGATGGGTGGTTTGTTTAGATGGCGTCTGTCCAAATAGTGCTTGACTGCTGAATGCAGCCATCGCGGCACTTAGTTCTAAAGCAGATCTTCTAGTGATTCGATTCATTAATTTAGGCTCAGGAACTCTTGGGTTAGGAACAGACTTTGAACAATAAGTGTCCATACTTTTTCTGGAGCGGGGTATTTTTGACTAAAGTGTTGATGATACTGGCTCAAAAGCTCTATTTCTTTGACATTGGCTTCGCGTTGATAAATCTGCATGTAAGCGGTTTTGATGCGTGAGGGCTCATCGGATTGGAGTGCAAGTAACCTTTTGGCACAAGCTTGGGCTCTGCTGATCACGTAGGGGCTGTTGTACAAGAATAGAGACTGCGTGCTAAGTGAGGTGTTTTCTCTTTGAGGATTGGGCATGGAGGCGGAGTTGAAATTGAACACTTTAAACATGGGATAAATCTTGTTTCTATAAACGGGCAAATAGATGCTGCGCTCATGCGATTGCTCAAATTTTTGTTCAAGACCGTTGGCACGGTGCTTTTCTAAAAACGGGTCTTGATCGAAAAAGGGTTTGCCTTGTTGTGGGTCGATTTCGCCACTAACTGTCAACATACGATCGCGTATGATTTCAGCGTCAAGCCGCTGTGGTGGGAAACTCCAGAGATAAGTTCTGTCGGGATCTATGGCGGAAGCATCCTCGCGGTGATCAGAGCTTTGTTGGTAAGTAGCTGAATTGACAATTCTTTGTTGCAAGTGTTTGATAGACCAATTGTGATCGATAAAGTCTTTGGTGAGCCAATCTAGCAATTCAGGGTGACTGGGTTCAGTTCCGGTCGTTCCAAAGTTAGAGGTGGAACTGACCAATCCTTTTCCAAAGTGCCATGTCCAGATTCTATTGACCATGACTTTGGCGGTAAGGGGATTGCTGGCATGAGCAATCCAATTGGCCAATTGCACGCGACCACTTTGGTTTTCTGGGACAGGTTCGGAGGCGTAGAGGTGTTCAAATATTTTTGGGACCGATCTTACAATGGGCTCGCCTTTTTGTGTTTGATAGGAACCGCGAACATGAACCCGGCAATTTTGGATCTCTCTATCGTCATGGGTTGCATTTTCGAGTGGAAAGTCTGTTAGAGTATAGCTGCGCTTTTCTGGAATGAGTTGTGATTTTAATGTGGCAATAGCATCGGCTAAAAGCTTGAAGCTGTTATCCTGTTCGGGGGTTCGCTTTTTATTGTCCTCAAGTTTTTTGTACTCGGTTAATTTGGATTTAATCTGAGCGATGAGCGGTTGATTGTGGGCTTGTTCGGTTTGAGTGAGCATACTGCTATAGTGATGCGTTTTGATGGCTGTTGGAGTCCAATCCTCAAGTGTTTCGGTGCTTTTTAAAATGCCTGCAAGGGCATAGTAATCTTTGGTGGAAATGGGATCGAATTTGTGATCGTGACAACGAGCGCAGCTCATGGTCAGGCCTAAGAAGGTTAAACTAATATTGTCTAATTGTTCATCGATAACATCCATGCAAAGTTGATTGAGATCGCGTTCCGCAATGTTTTTTGGACCGAACATGTTGAATGCCGTAGCGGGCAAATGTTTGAGTTGCTCTTGTTCACTGCGTGTATTGACGAAGAGGTCACTGGCCAATTGTTCTTTGATGAACTGATGGTAGGGGAGATCTTCATTGAAAGCCTGTATGACATAATCTCTATAGGTATAAGCGTAAGGCAGAGCATGGTTTTCATCTTTGCCAGTTGATTCGGCGTATCGAACTAGGTTTAGCCAATGTTTGGCCCATTTCTCACCATAGTGTTTAGATTGTAAAAGGGCATCGACCATTTTAGGATAAGCTATGTCGATGGGTTCAGATAGAAAGGTTTCAATTTGTTGCTGTGTAGGTGGCAAACCAACCAAGTCCAAGCATAGTCGTCTCAATAGGATGAGGGGCTCAGCTTTGCCAGAAAACCTCAACTGTTTTTCTTGAAGTTTATCATAAATAAAAGTATCAATGGCGTTTTGTACAACAACTTGTTTTGGCACTTGTGGTAATTTGGTGGCAGTGATAGGTTGAAACGACCAGTGTTGTTTTACTTGAGTTAAATCACCACTCAACTTTGTCTGTTTTAGTGCATCTTCATCAAAGCTAGGCAAGGGTGCTCCGGAATTGATCCAGTTGCTCAAGTGTTCAATTTGAGTCGAGGTCAAATGGGTTTTAGGCGGCATTCTCAAGTCGGATAGCACGCCTTTTACGGCTTTAATCATCAAACTATGTTCGGCATTTCCGGAAATGAAGGCCGTACCACTATCACCACCTTTAAAAATATACTGTGGCAGGTCGAGTCTTAATCCTCCTTTTTGTTTTTTTTCACCATGGCATTTGCTGCATTCTTCTAGCAATAGTGGCCGGACATTTTTTTCAAAGTAAATTAAGCCATCATCGTTTTGAACAGCGGCAATAAGATGGGCTCCGAGAACACACGAAATAAAAGAAAGGATGTTGGTATAAAGAAATACTTTTTTTAAAACAATGCCGAAGGTGTATTCAGAGTTCAATTTCAGTGCGAGCCTTGTTGCTATCTGCATAAATACTAAACCTTTTTATTGATTTAATCTAGCATAAAAAAACTTTTAAAGTTGGTTTAATAGCATAAATGAATCACTCTAGGCAGCGCGAAATTTGTTTTTAGAAGGAGTCAATCTTTTGTCATGCTTAGGATGACGGAGACATTTTTTTAAGCGAGTGTTATAGTTTACTGCCGAGTTTAGGGCAACGCTTAATGTTGAGATAGAAGTGCACGTTCGATGATGAGTGCACCTGCGCCCCTTAGTTCATTGGCTTGTCGTTGGCCAAAGGCGAGAAGTTTGGGTTTTTCAAGACCAACACCGAGTAAGCAGGGCTGTAGTTGTTGTTCAAGATAGGGGATCAATGCATTGCAAAAGTTTTTTTCCTCACTGCTTAAAATAACGACTTCGGGGTCGATGGCGATGACAATGGGCCCTAAAACTTTAGCTAGGTGTTCTGCGACGCGATTGAGTAAGTTTTTCATACGTGGTTCATGGTCTAGCCAAGGCAGAAGGTCGCTTTCGAAACGGATAGGCATTTGCGTAGGGAAGAGTTGTTGGGCCATGGAAAGAATGGAGTCTATGCCAACATACGCTTCTAGGCAGTCGTTCTTGCCGCAGACGCAGAGCCTGTTTTCGTGTCCGCTTTGAATATGGCCGATTTCGCCGGCGAGATGATGTGCACCGCTATGACGCTGACCTTTATAGAGCATTGCACATGAGATGCCTCTGCCTAAGCCAACAAAGAGGGAACTGTGGTAGGTTTCTGAGAGGTGATCAAACCATGCGTGTGACCACGCCATGCAGCGCATGTCATTTTCGACAATGACGGGAATATTGAGTCGTTGGTTAAGGTTTTGTTGGAGAGCGACTTGTCTCCAAGGGCCAAAATTGATGGAGCGGATGACGTCGCCATTGTCGGGGTTAACAATGCCAGAAAGTGAAATGCCCAGCCCCAAGAAGGCCTCGGCGCGGTTGTGATTTAATTTATGGGTGACGGCCTGTTCAACTTGTAGCATGAAATCATGGGGGTTGATTTTGGCGGTGCACAAGATCTCAGGTTCACTCAATTCCCCATACAAATTGATTTGCGCTAATTTTACGTCATTGCCATCGGTTGAGATGGCGAGGGCCCAAGGTCCTGTCCGAGAGAGTTGCAATTGTGATCGGGGCAATTCAGGGTGAACGGCTTCTATCCACTTTTGAGCGATCAACTCTTGGACGATATTGCTGACGGAATTTGGGCGAATGTCCAATTTTTGAGAAAGCTCTCTACGGCGCATTGGGCCATTGAAATGCAAGGTTTTCAATAGTTTAGCGATGTTTTGTGTGCGCTTTTCAGCTTGATCGCTCATGCAAAGGTTGGGTTGAAAAATTAGTTAAGCTGAGCTCAATATAAGCAGACTTTTCATTTTTCCTTAGTAAAATGTAAATATTTTCGATATTCTGATAAATAATATTGACTTTTTATTTAATTAAATATCATATATGATAAATAATTCAATTTGGACGGGTGTCACTCATGAGTTTAGTCGGCAATGCATTGGTGGGGCAGTCAGGTGGACCAACTGCGGTGATCAATAACTCACTGGTGGGAGTTGTGGACGCCTGCTTCGAGCAGGATCAAATTTTAGCTGTATTTGGAATGAATGGCGGTATCGAAGGTGTTTTGAAAGAGTCTTTTTACAATTTAAGTGAGCAAAAAAGAGAGGTATTGGATGGATTGAGATCGACGCCGTCTTCAGCCCTCAGCTCATCGCGGCATAAGCTTAAAGATGAAGAGCTGCCTTTGGTTCTGGCAATATTGAAGAAGTATGAAATACGATACTTTTTTTTAATTGGAGGCAATGACACGATGGACACGGTTCATCGCGTGGAGGCGTATTGCAGAAGTAAACAGTATGAGTTAAGGGGCATTGGTATTCCGAAAACCGTTGACAATGATTTGTACGGCACCGATCATACTCCGGGGTTTGCCTCGGCAGCCAAATACAATGCGTTGAGTGTGAAGCAGGCAGGACAATTGGCATTGGACATGAGAAAAGTTGATCAATTTGTAGTATTTCAAACCATAGGTCGCGATGCCGGTTGGCTGGCAGCTGCGACGGCATGCGCCAGACAATTTAAAGGAGATGCGCCACATTTAATCTACTGTCCAGAAAGACGATTTAATAAAGAAAGTTTTTTAAAAGAAGCTAGAGCTTTGATTGAAAAGCAAGGTTGGGTTTTTGTGGTGGTATCTGAAGGTTTACTCTATGAGGATGGGACTCCGGTGAGTGCTTCAAGGACGAGTGATAATTTTA
>Ga0172372_10003188_pt1 | contig 24369 bp, 23 predicted proteins | sample LakKiv5m_2_FD_114544 | JGI IMG/M metagenome (GOLD analysis project Ga0172372, IMG submission 114544) | Freshwater microbial communities from Kabuno Bay, South-Kivu, Congo - kab_092012_9.5m | ecosystem: Environmental > Aquatic > Freshwater > Lake | place: Democratic Republic of the Congo...
GCAGCGCCAGAACCTGATGTTCTCGGCCACCTACTCGGACGACATCCGCGAACTCGCGGCGCGCATGTTGCGCGACCCGGTGAGCGTCGAGGTGGCACCGCGCAACACCACGGCCGAGCGCGTCGAGCAGGTCGCGTTCCGCGTCGCCAAGGAGGACAAGCGCCATCTGCTGGTGCACCTGTTCGACACCGGCGCGTCGGGCGAGGGCAGTTGGCATCAGGCGCTGGTGTTCACGCGAACCAAGCACGGTGCCAACCGTCTCGCGCAGCAGCTCGAGGGCGCGGGCATCCGCGCCGCGGCGATCCACGGCAACAAGAGCCAGGCGGCGCGCGTGCGTGCGCTCGAGGACTTCAAGGCCGGGCGCATCGCGGCGCTGGTGGCCACCGAGGTCGCTTCACGCGGCCTCGACATCAAAGAACTGCCGCAGGTCGTGAACTACGAACTGCCGAACGTGCCCGAGGACTACGTGCACCGCATCGGTCGTACGGCACGCGCCGGGTCGACGGGGCGCGCGGTGAGTCTCGTGGCACCGGATGAGGCGGGGCTGTTGCGCGACATCGAGCGCACCATGCGCCAGACGGTGCCCGTGCTGCCGACGCCCGCTTTCGAGCGGCGCGTACCCGCCGGTGCGCCCGACCGCGGACCGCCGCCGCCGCGGCAGCAGCAGCGTGCGCCGCAGCGTCCGCAGCAGCCGCGCGACTCGGGCGCCCGCGGCCTCAGCCGCCCGAGCGCTTCGCCGGCCAACCGAGCCGGGTCAGCTCCGCGACCAGCAGGTCCCGGTGGTCACCCTGGATCTCGATCACGCCGTTTCGGACCGTCCCGCCGCAGCCGCAACGCTTTTTGAGCTGACGCGCGAGCTCCTCGAGCTGCGGTTGGGGCAGCGTCAGGCCGGTGATGACGCTGACGCCCTTGCCGCCGCGGCCCTGGGTCTCGCGGCCGACCCGTATCTGGGCGCTGCCGCCACCGGCACGCGGGGCGACCAGGTTGCCCGCCGCGGCCTTGCGCTTGGCATCGATGTTCATGCGCGCAGTCTAGGCGATGCCGCAGCGGCGTCGATAGGTTCTAGAATGCGGTCATGACCCACCACGCGCTCCGCCGGATGTCGCCGGTACTCGCCACCTTCATGCTCGCACTGACCGCGGCAGCGGCCGCCCGCGCGGCTGAGCCTCCGCCGCCTCCACCGCCGCCCGGCACCATGGCAGCGGCGCTGGCGGCGTCGCGTCCCGAGGAATGGCGCCGTCTCGACCCCGCGCGCACCGTCTACATGGATCTCGATGCGGGCCGCGTCATCATCGAACTCGCGCCGACCTTCGCGCCCAAGCTCTACGACAACCTGCGCACGCTCGTCCGCACCGGCTACTTCGACGGCCTCAGCATCAACCGCGTGCAGGACAACTTCGTCGTGCAGTGGGGCGACGCCGACGGCAAGCGCGCCGTGCCCATCGGCAAGACCTCGCCGCCCGAGTTCGAGCGCGCGTGGTCCGCGGACCTCTCGTTCACCGCGTTGCCGGACGGCGATGTGTTCGCGCCGCAGGCCGGTTTCGTCGAGGGCTTCCCGGTGGCGGGCGACCGCGCGGCAGGGCGCATCTGGATGGCGCATTGCTACGGGGCGCTCGGCGTCGGTCGCGACAACGCGGCGGATTCCGGCACCGGTATCGAGCTCTACGCCGTGATCGGCCACGCGCCGCGGCAGCTCGACCGCAACATCACCGTGGCCGGTCGTGTGGTCCAGGGCATGGAGCTGCTCGCGGCCTTGCCGCGCGGCTCGCAGGCGATGGGTTTCTACGCGACGGCGCCGGAACGCGTGACGATCCGTCGCGTGCGCTTCGCCGACGCCTTGCCGATCGCGGAGCGTACGGAACTCGAGGCGCTGCGTACCGACAGCGCGTCCTTCGCGGCGGTGGTCGAATCGCGTCGCAACCGCAGAGACGACTGGTACCTCAAGCCCGCCGGCAGGATCGATCTGTGCAGCGTGCCGCTGCCGGTGCGGCGCGCCGCGACCGCATCGCGCTGAGGCGTCAGCGCTGAGGCGTCAGCGCTCAGGCATCAGAGCCGCAGCGTCTGCCGCAGCGCCTCGCCGCGCGCGAGGCGGTCGAAACCGAGGTTGATGTCCTCGAGCGGCAGCGTGCCGGAGAGCAACCGGTCGACCGGCAGTTTCCCCTGCTGATACCAATCTATGTAGCGCGGGATGTCGCGTGATGGCACGCAGCTGCCGAGATAGCTGCCCTTGATGGTGCGTTCCTCGGCGACGATGCCGACATGCGCGAGCGACAGCATCGCCTGCGGATGCGACAGCCCCGCGGTGACCGTGGTGCCGCCGCGGCGCGTGATGCGGTACGCGAGTTCCATCGCCTTCACGGCGCCCGCCATCTCGAAGGCGTACTCGACACCGCCCTGCGTCGCATCGCGGATCGCTTCGGCGCAGGCGCGATCCGCTGCATCGAAGACATCGGTGGCGCCGAGCTCACGGGCGAGCGCGAGTTTGGCGGGCGAGAGGTCGACCGCGACGATGCGCCGCGCTTCCCGCAGCCGCGCGCCGAGCAGCGCGGCGAGGCCGACGCCGCCGAGCCCGACCACCGCGACGCTGCGGCCGGGCGGCAGGTCGGCGGTGTTGAGTACCGCACCGGTGCCGGTGATCACCGCGCAGCCGAAAACCGCCGCCTCCTCGAAGCCCAGCGATCGGTCGACCCGCACCAAAGATTCGCGGCGCACCACGGCATGCTCGGCGAAGGCCGACACGCCGAGGTGGTGGTTGAGCGGCTCGCCGGTGCCCGCGCCCATGTCCGCGCCCATGCCCGTGCGATGCAGCCGTCGATGGCCTTCGAGCAGCGTCCCGGCGCTGTTGGCCGCGAAGCCCGGTTCGCAGAGCGCCGGCCGTGCATCGAGGCAGGGGCCGCAATGTCCGCAGCTCGGCACGAATGTGGTCACCACATGGTCGCCCACCGCGAGGTCCGTGACGCCCGGCCCGATCTCTTCGACGACGCCGGCGCCCTCATGACCGAGGACCATCGGCAGCGGCCGCGGTCGGTTGCCGTCGATCACCGACAGGTCGGAGTGGCAGAGTCCGGCAGCGCGCATGCGCAGCAGCACCTCGCCGGGCCCGGGCGGTGCGAGCTCGACCTCGACGACCTCGAGCGGTCGCGAGTCGGCGTAGGGGGCGGGGGCACCCATGCGGGTGAGCAGCGCAGCTCGGGTCTTCATGCCGTCACGCTACGGTGCCCGCAGGCCGCTGGCAACCACGGATGCGCGGGCGGCCGCGCGTACGCTGGCAACCCGCCGCGTGAGGGCCGACAATGCCCCCATGAGCCGCCCACGACCTCCGCTGCGCAGCGAGTTCCCGGTGTTCCGTACCGTAGGCACGCGTTGGATGGACAACGACGCCTACGGCCACATCAACAACGTCGTGTACTACGCGTACTTCGACACCGTCGTGAACGCCTTCCTGATGGAGTCGTCGGGCGTCGACATCCGTGCGCTGCCGCGGATCGGCGTGGTCGCCGAGACCGGCTGCACCTACTTCTCGTCGCTGTCGTTCCCGCAGACGCTGGAGGTCGGACTCGCCGTCGAGCGTCTCGGCGAGCGCAGCGTCAGTTATCGATTGGGTGTGTTCGCCGAGGGCGCGGAGCAGGGCGCGGCGCTCGGCCGCTTCGTGCATGTCTATGTGGACTCGACCGCACGCACGAGCGTGCCGGTGCCCGAGGTCATCCGACGCGCGGTGTCGCCGTTGGTCATCCGTACGGCCTAGGCGACGATCACTCGCGCGCAGCGCGGGCCGGACGCTCCAGGCGGCTGATGCCGAGCGCGCCGCTGCGCACCACCTCGAGCAGCTGCGCGCCCTTGCCGAGGTCGGTGACGAAGGCATCGACCTCCGACTCGCTCGCGGTGAGCTCGACGATGAACCCGTCGCTCGCAGGGTCCATCACGCGCCCGCCGGCGCGCACCACATAGCCGCGGACGGCGTCGGTCTGTTCGGGGCGCACCTTGAGCTTCAGCAGCACGAGTTCGCGCTCGAAGTGCTCGCCGCGGGTCATGTCCTCGACCGCCACCACATCGATCAGCTTGTTGAGCTGGCTGATGATCTGCTGGACGACGGCGTCCGAACCGCGCGTCACCAGCGTGATGCGCGAGACGGTGGCATCGTCGGTGGCCGCCACCGACAGCGATTCGATGTTGTAGCCGCGGGTGGAGAAGAGGCCCGCGACGCGGGTCAGCGCACCGGCCTCGTTCTGCAGCAGTATGGCGATGATGTGGCGCATGGCAGGCGTGCAGCATATTGCACGGCACGGGCAAACTGATAGTCTGAACAGCTCTATGGCTCCGCCCGACGCTGATTCCGCCAAGTCCCATCCGCTCTCCGGTCAGACCATGACCGGCGCCGAGATGATCGTGCAGGTGCTGGCCGACGAGGGCACCACCGCCATCTTCGGCTACTCAGGCGGCGCCATCCTGCCGACCTACGACGCGGTGTTCCGCTACAACCAGCAGCGCACCGAGCGCAGCGAACCGCAGATGCCGTTGATCGTCCCCGCCAACGAGCAGGGCGCGGGCTTCATGGCGGCCGGTTACGCACGCGCCAGCGGTCGCGTCGGCGTGTGCCTCGTCACGTCCGGTCCCGGCGCCACCAACACCGTCACGCCGGTCCGCGATTCGATGGCCGACTCGGTACCGATGATCGTCATCTGCGGTCAGGTGCCGACCGCGGCGATCGGCACCGATGCCTTCCAAGAGGCGCCGGTCCCCGCGATCATGGGTTCGGTCGCCAAGCACATCTTCCTCGTCACCGACCCCGAGAAGCTCGAGGCCACGGTGCGCACCGCCTTCGAGATCGCCCGCACGGGCCGTCCGGGGCCGGTGGTCATCGATGTGCCGAAGGATGTGCAGAACTGGAGCGGTGTGTTCCGCGGCGAGGGCCTGTTGCCCATCCCGGGTTACCGCAAGCGCTTGTTCGCCGCGCGCCATGCCGGTATCGAGGACGACGAGGCCGAGGCGTTCTTCGCGATGCTCGGCGAGTCGCGGCGGCCGTTGCTCTATGTCGGCGGCGGTGTCATCAACGGCGGGGCCGCGAAGCAGCTCACGGAGTTCGCCACCGCGTTCGGTGTGCCGGTGGTCACCACCCTGATGGGCATCGGCGCCTTCGACACCACGCATCCGCTGGCGATGCGCATGCTGGGCATGCACGGCGCCGCTTTCGCCAACTATGCGGTCGAGGACTGCGACCTCTTGATCGCGGTCGGTGCTCGTTTCGATGACCGCGTCGCCGGCGTGCCGGCGAAGTTCGCGCCGCGCGCCAAGCGCATCGCGCATCTCGACATCGACCGCGCCGAGATCAACAAGGTCAAGCGCGTCGATTGGAGCCACGTCGGCGAGCTGCCGGGCGCGCTCGCGGCGCTCACCGCCTTCGGCCGCGCACGCGGCTTCAGCGGCGACTTCGCCGCCTGGCATGCCGAGGTCGATGCGCTGCGTACGAAGCATGCGATGGACTACGACCGCAAGAGTCCGCTCATCCAGCCTTACCATGTCATCGAAGAGATCAACCGGCTGACCAAGGGCGAGGCGATCATCGCCACCGGCGTCGGTCAGCACCAGATGTGGGCGGCGCAGTACTTCGATTTCCGGCATCCGCGGCTGTGGCTCACCTCTGGGTCGATGGGCACCATGGGCTTCGGCCTGCCGGCGGCCATCGGCGCACAGTTCGCGCAGCCGGGCGCGCTCGTCATCGACATCGACGGCGACGCCTCGATCCGCATGAACTTCGGCGAACTCGAGACCGTCACCACCTACGACCTGCCGGTCAAGGTGGTGGTGCTCAACAACTTCGGCGATGGCATGGTCAAGCAGTGGCAGAAGCTCTTCTTCAAGGGGCGCATGTCGGCGAGCGACAAGTCGCTGCACAAGAAGGACTTCGTGAAGGCCGCGCAGGCCGACGGATTCGCGTGGGCCGCGCGGCTCGACCGCAAAGAGGACATCGCGCGCGTGGTGCGCGAGTTCATCGAGTTCCGCGGCCCTGCGTTCCTCGAGGTCATCATCGACCCCGATGCGGGCGTCTATCCGATGGTCGGCCCGGGACAGTCCTACGACGCGATGATCACCGGTGATTTCATCGTCGCGCGCCACAAGCCGGTCGAGGCGCAGGCGCCCGGTCCGTCCGAGATGTTCTGAGGGAGCGGCGCGTGAAGTATCTGCACACCATGGTGCGCGTCACCGACATCGAGCAGTCGTTGCGCTTCTACCGTGATGCGCTCGGCCTCGAGCTGCTCTCGCGCAAGGACTATCCGCAGGGGCGCTTCTCGCTGGTGTTCCTCGCGGCGCCGGGCGACCACGCCGCGCAGGTCGAGCTCACCCATAACTGGGACCCCGAGACCTACACCGGCGGACGCAACTTCGGGCATCTCGCCTATGCGGTGCCGGATATCTACGCATCCTGCCAGCGTCTCGCCGACCACGGCGTGACGGTGCTGCGTCCGCCGCGCGATGGGCGGATGGCCTTCGTACGCTCGCCGGACGGCATCAGCATCGAACTTCTGCAGGACGGACCGGCGCTGCCGCCCGCCGAGCCCTGGGCCTCGATGCCCAACACCGGCAGCTGGTAGACCGGTCCGGCGCGCGCCGCCGACGCGGCGCGATCGTCAGCGCGTTGTCGACTTGCGCAGCGCCGACACCACATCAGCCGACGGCGCGAGACCCTCGACGCCGGCGACGCGTGACAGCACGCCGTACCGCAGGCGGAAGGCATCGGCCGCGAGATAGCCGCCGGACCCTGCGGACCGGGTGATCACGACCAGTTCGGCGCTGCCGTCGCCGTCGAGATCCGCGAAATCCACTTTTGCGAGCGTGCCGTCCCGCGGGCGCACGAGACCCGTGACATAGGCGTCATGCGGCGCCGCGCCGCGGCGACCGTCGTACAGGCGCACGGCATAGCTGCCGATGCTGCGCGGCTCGGCCGCCCCTTCGTCGACCACCACGTTGAGCGCGGTGCCCGGCCATGCCGCGCGCAGTTCACGTGCGCCATCGGCGTCCTGGGCGGAGGCGCTGCCGGTGGCCGTGACGAGCATGGTCATCGCGGCGAGGGCGAGGATGAGGCGTACGGGAGCGGGTCGGCTGTTCAGCATGGATTCCACCTTCGGGCGTCGGCTGCAGGACACAGCGTCAGGATGCCATATCGACCGCCGATCACGCCGCAGGTTCCATCCTCCGACGGAGCCGATGGTGGAAAACCCGCATGCGCGCCGGCGCCGCAGCCGTCCTATGATGGGGCGCATGTCCCACCTGACGGTCCGGGGATCCTGTCTCCTTGCGCTCGCGCTGCTCGCCGTCGGGGCCGGTCCGCTCTGGGCGGACGGTCCCTCGCGCGGCGAGAGCCTTTACGCCACCTGCTCGGCCTGCCATGGCGCCGCCGGCATGGGACAGCCGGAGGGTCCGGCGCCGGTGCTCGCAGCGCAGCATGAGACGGTGCTGATGGCGCAGCTCGCCGACTACCGTGGCGGCTCGCGTTGGGACCCGCGCATGGAGCATGTCGCCCGTCTGCGGATGGTCGAGCGGCCGGAGGATCTCGCTGAGCTCGCGTCGTTCATCTCCCAACTCGATCCATCGCTGCCTGCCGCGATAGGCACCGGCGAGTCGCTCGCGGCGGGCGCCCGCGTGTTCGTGATGGGCTGCGCATCGTGTCATGGCGCCACCGGCCAGGGCGACGCGGTACGCGGTGTCCCGCGGCTCGCCGGACAGCATCATGGCTATCTGCGGCGGCAGGTGCAGGACGCCGTCGAGGGGCGTCGCCCGCGCCTGCAGGCGTCGCACGGCCGGCGCTTCGCCACGCTTTCGGCCGCCGAGATCGAGGGTCTCGCCGATTACCTGTCCCGCAATGTCCGCCGAACATCCTCTGCGCAAGCGCGCTGAGGCGCAGCGCATCGGCGTGCGCGCCGCGTGTCTCGTCGCGGCCGCGTTGCTGACGGGCTGCTCGTCGCCGCGAGCCTTCCTCGGCGGACCGCTCACCGGCGCGGTGGGGGAGGACGGTTACCGCGCCTCCGTCGTGATGCCGCGCCGTGCACCCGACGACCTGCGGGTGGTGGTGAGCTTCTCCGGCGGCGGGATGCGCGCCTCCGCGCTCGCCTTCGGTGTGCTGGAACAGCTCGCTGCCGACCGGATCCAGCCCGCCGACGGCGGAACGCCGCGTCGTCTGCTCGATGAGGTGGACCTGGTGTCCGCCGTATCGGGCGGCGCGGTGACGGCGGCTTATTGGACCTTGTACGGCGATCGGGTGTTCACGGATTTCCGGCGGCGGTTCCTCATGCGTGACGTCTCGGGCGGTCTGCAGCGCGCGGTGCTCTTCGATCCGCGCAACTGGGCGCGTCTGGCGTCGAGCGAGTTCTCGCGCGGCGATGTCTACGCGGACTACCTCGACCGCAAGCTGTTCCGCGGGGCGAAGTTCGGGGATCTCGACCGCTCGGGGCAGCGGCCGTTCCTGATCCTCAACGCCACCGACATCGGGGTCGCGGCGCGTTTCGAGTTCACGCAGGACAGCTTCGATCTGCTCTGCGGCGATCTGGACAGCTATCCCATCGCGCGCGCGGTCGCGGCATCGTCTTCGGTGCCGGCGTTGCTCACGCCGATCACGCTGCTGAACCGCGCCGGCGGCTGCGCATACCGCATGCCGCGATGGGTCGAGGCCGCTGCCGCGGCGCATGCCGATCCGCGGCGCCATCTGCAGGCGACCGCGATGCAGACCTATGCCGACGCGGGCCGCTACGGTTGGCTGCACCTGGTGGACGGCGCGCTCAGCGACAACCTCGGCGTGCGGGCGGCGATGGATGCGCTCGCCGACCGTGACGACCCCGTTCGGCCCGATCCCACGAAGATGTCCCGTGGACAACCGATGGTGTTCATCGCGGTCAACGCCTCGGACTGGCAGGCCGGCCGCATCGGCGGTTCGCGCCGACCGCCGGACGCCTTCGAGATGCTGCGCCTGCTCGGCACCGTGCCGGTCGACCGCTACACCGTCGAGACCAAGGCGCTGCTGCGCGAGACGCTGCGTCGCTGGATGGACGGTCGAGCGAGCGCGGAGCGCTTGCATGTCATCGAGGTGGACCTCGACGAGCTGCGCGACGACCCGCGTTACGGCAGGTTGACCCGGCTACCGACGGCCTTCGATGTCTCGTCCCGTGATGTCGATGAGCTGCGCTGCGCCGCGCGGCGGTTGCTGACCGCGAACCCCGAGTACCGCCGCCTCCTCGAGGCGTCAGGCGCCGTCGCCGAGACGGCGGAACCGATCGACTGCGACCGCGGGCCCTGAAGCGGCCGCGCGGAGCGTCACCATGTCATCGAGATGCCCTTGGTCTTGAGGTAAGGCTCGAGGCCTTCTTTGCCGAACTCGCGGCCCCAACCGGATTGTTTGTTGCCGCCGAAGGGCATCGCGGGATCGATGGCGGCGTGCATGTTGACGCTCACCTGTCCCGCGTCGATGCGCCGCACCATCTGCATGGCGCGGCCGAGGTCGCGCGTCCAGACGCTGCCCGACAGTCCATAGATGGTCGAGTTGGCGGCCCGCGCCACCTGTCCGAGGTCGTCGTCGCCGAAGGATTGCACGCAGAGCACGGGTCCGAAGATCTCCTCGCGCACCGGTGTCATGTCGTCGCGGGTGCGCGCGAGCACCGTCGGTTCGAAGAAGTATCCGGGCCGCGTCGGCGCAGCGCCGCCGCAGACGACCTCGGCGCCCTCGCGTCGTCCGGCCGCGACGAAACCCGCGACGCGCTCGCGCTGCTGCGCGGAGATCAGCGGCCCGAACTCGGAGGAGGGGTCCATGCCGGGACCGAGCTTCATCGCGCGCGCGATCGCGGCGATGCCCTCGACCATGCGGTCATGCACCTTCTCGTGCACGAAGAGCCGCGTGCCCGCCATGCAGTTCTGGCCCTGCAGGAAGAAGCAGGCGCGCGCGGCGCCGGGGATCGCCTGCTCGAGGTCGGCGTCGTCGAACACCACGACCGGCGACTTGCCGCCGAGCTCGAGCGTCACCTTCTTGAGGTCCGCCGCCGCAGCTCGCACGATCATGCGGCCGACTTCGGTCGATCCGGTGAAGGCGATCTTGTCGACGCCGGGATGCGCGGCAAGCGCCGCGCCCGCGCTCTCGCCCGTACCGTTGACGAGGTTGATGACGCCGTCGGGCACGCCCGCCTCCTGACAGATCTCGGCGAGGCGCATCGCGGTGAGCGGTGCGAGCTCGGCGGGCTTCAGCACCAGCGTGCAGCCGGTGGCGAGCGCGGGGGCCACCTTGAGCATCACCATCGGCAGCGGCGAGTTCCAGGGCGTGATCGCGCCGACCACGCCGATCGGCTCGCGCAGCGTGAACGAGATCGCCTCGCCCGGCAGCTTGCCCTGCGGCGCTGCGGGGATGGTCGCGCCCTCGATCTTGGTCGGCCAACCGGCGTAGTAGCGGAAGAACTCCGGCACCACCATGCCGCAGACATACTGCGCGAGCGGCATCGGCAGCCCGCTGTCGAGCACCTCGAGCTCGCAGAGACGCTGGAAGTCCTGCTGCACGAGGTCGGCCACCTTCCAGAGCACGGCGCTGCGCTGCGCCGCGGTGAAGCGCGACCACGGGCCCTCGAACGCCGCGCGCGCGGCGCGCACCGCCGCGTCGACATCGGCGGCACCGCCGGCGGCGACCCGCGAGATGCGCTCCCCGGTGGCCGGGTCGTACACATCGATGGTCCCGCTCGAGGCGGGCGTGACCCACCGTCCGCCGATGAAGTGGCCGTGCTCGCGGCCGAGGAATGCGAGCGTGGATGCAGATGGGGCTGCGGTGCTGGTCATATCGGTCCTCCGATGCGTGGAGCCATCCTACGGGCGCATCGGCGCGAGGCCGGTACCCGGCGGCATGGATGTCCGGAGCGTGGCCATGTCAAGACCGAGCGGAACTGTTCCGCGGAATCGGCATCAGGGGATTGAAGGCGGGTGCCGCTCTGCCGATACTGCCCGGATACCACGGAGGAGCCATGAGACGAGGAGAGAAGCGCCGGGCTGCGGCGGTGTTCGCGGACGACGCACGGCATGGCGTGCGCGTGGCGCGACAGCCCATCTTCGACCAGATCTCCCGGGTCCAGGCGTACGAACTCCTCTACCGCCCGGGTACGGGGGACGGCTCCGACACCTCCGGCGCCGCGGCCACCGCGCGCGTGATCCTCGCAGCGGTCAGCGATTTCGGTCTCGACCACCTCGCCGGCAAGGCGGACATCCACATCAATCTGCCGGGCGAACTGATCCGCAAGCCCATCGACATCCCGCTGCCGCCGGACCGCGTGGTGCTGGAGGTGCTCGAGGATGTCGAGGCCGACGATGCGGTGGTGGCCGGCATCAAGTCCTACCGGTCGCACGGCTTCCGCGTCGCGCTCGACGACTTCGCTTGGGCGCCCGGGCAGGGCGATCCGCGGCTGCTGCCCCATGTCGACAGCGTCAAGGTGGACATCCTGGCGCAGCCGCCCGAGCCGCTCGCCGAGATGGTCGGCGAGATCCTCGCACGCAACATCCGGCTGATCGCCGAGAAGGTGGAGACCCGCGAGCAGTTCGCGCGCTGCAAGGCGATGGGGTTCTCGGGGTTCCAAGGCTTCTTCCTGCAGCGGCCCGAGACCTTCCAAGGTCAGCGTGCCGAGGGTTTCCAGCCCGCCACGCTGCAGGTGCTCGCCGCGTTGCAGGCCCCCGATTACTCGACGGAAGCGGTCGAGAAGCTGGTGTCGCGCGATGTCGCGCTCGTCCATCGTGTGCTGCGCACGCTGAACTCCGCCTACTACTCGTTCCCGTCGCCGGTGTCCTCCATCCGCCACGGCGTCAATCTCCTCGGCCGTGACAACCTGCTCAAGCTCTGCGCGATCCTGTCGTTGGCGTCGTTCCGTGACCGTCCCACCTGGCTGCTCACCAACACGCTGATCCGCGCGCGTATGGCGGAGCTCATCTACGACCCGGCGGTCGGTGCCGACGCGGGCACCTTCTTCATGACCGGCCTGTTGTCGCATCTGGATGCGCTGCTCGGCATGTCGCGCGAGGAGTCGTTGTCGGGTCTATCGCTCGCGCCGGCCGTGCGTGCGGCCGTGCTCGAGCGCGCCGGCCCCGCAGGTCGTGCGCTATCGGCGATCGAGGCCTGGGAGCGCGGCGATTGGGATGCGGTGTCCGCCGCCGGCTACGACGACCTGGCGAAGGTGCGCGCCGCCTATCTCGACGCGGTGGCCTGGAGCGAAGAGACGGTCAAGCTCACGACCGAGTAGCCCGGCCCAACCCCTCGATGCGCAGTCCGGCGTGACCGGGATGCGGGGTGGGGTCGCCGCGCTCAGTCGTTGAACATCTTCCACATGGTGCGGCGCGACGGATCGTAGGCGTTGTAGGTCTTGCCGGCGGTCGAAGGATCGCCGAGCGCCTGCACCACCAACTCCGCGAGGTCGCCGCGGGCGATGTAGCTGAAGGCCTTCGGATCGTCCGCGAGGACCGCCGTGCCGGTGGCCTTCACATCGCCGAGACCGCCGGGCCGGATGATCGTGTAGGCGAGTCCGCTCGCGCGCAGGTGGTCCTCGGCCCGGCCCTTGAGCGCGATCACCTCCTTGAGGAAGCGGCGCGACGGCGCCGGTGCCGTCTCCCAGGAATCGCCGGTGCCGACCACCGTCACCAGCACGAAGCGTCCCACGCCGGCCGCCGCAGCCGCGTCGATCGCGTTGCGGTTGCCCTCGAAATCAGGACGGCGGGTCTTGTCGCCCCGGCCCGTGCCGAGCGTCGAGATGACCGCCGCGTAACCGCCGGCTGCGACCGCCGCACGCACCTGCTCGGCGTCCATGGCATCGGCGACCACGGTCGCGACGCCGAGTTCGCGCAGCGCCGAAGTATCGGAGGTCGGTCGCACCGCGACGGTGACCTGCTCACCGCGCGCCCTGAGGAGTTTCACGACCTCGAGGCCGGTCGCGCGGTTGCCGCCGAACACCAGCACCGGACCGCCCGGCGAGGTGTAGGTCGATGCCGCCCGGATGTTCACCGGCGCGTGCGACGAACCGCTCAACCAGAACACATAGGCGGCGAGCAGTGCGGCGAGCGCCAACACCGCGTAGCCGACGGTCTTCAGGACGATGCCGAGGATGCGCAGCATGGTGTGGTCTCCGGGTCAGGGACGGAAGTCGGCGAGCAGCTTCGTCTCGCGCTCGGGTGCGAGACCGGCTTTGAGCTTGTCACGCTCGGCGGCAGGACGCGAGAGATGCCAGCGCAGCGTGTCGGCGACGGTCTCGGCGAGCGGGCGGATGCGCAGGCCCGCGACCGTGGCGCGCGACATCGCGGTGGCGGCGAAGCCGGCGCTGTCGCCCGTGGCGGGCACCCACACCGGCATGTCGGACCACGGCTGCACGCCCTGCGCCTCGAGGAACGGCGCGGGCATCCACACCGGCTCCGGCGTGGCGGCCGGCTTGGCGATGCTGCGGGCGGCGGCCACCGATTCGGCGACGAGTTCGCCGATGGTGAACCGTCCCGGGGCGGAGACGACGTTGAAGGTGCCGGTGACGCGGCGCTCGATGGCGTCGAGCGCGAAGGCCGCGAGATCGCGGGCGTCGATGAGCTGCACCGGATCCGCGGGCGCACCGGGCGCAGCGAAGCGTCCGCCGCGCGCCGCGCGCGCCGGCCAGTAGGTGAAGCGGTCGGTGTTGTCGTCCGGGCCCACGATGAGTCCGGGGCGCAGCACGGTGACGTTGCCCGCGCCGTAGACCTCGCGCGCAGCCGTCTCGCACAGCGCCTTGAGCGGACCGAAGGTCGCGCCGTCGACGGTCTCGACGGTCTCGTCGGCGAGTTTGCCCACGGGCGAGCTTTCGTCGTTCGGTGCGGCGAACGACGCATAGACCGAGAGCGACGACACGAAGAGATAGTGAGGCACGGATGCGCGCAGCATCTGCGCGGCGAGCCGCACCTGCCGCGGCACATAGCCCGAGTTGTCGATCACGGCATCGAACGAACGGCCCGCGAGCCCTCCGAGGTCGCCGTTGCGGTCGCCGGTGATGCGCGGCACCTCCGGGAAGCGGTCGGTGTTGGTGCGACCGCGGTTGAAGAAGGTCACCGAGTGGCCGCGCGCCAGCGCGAGCGTCGTCATGTGCAGGCCGATGAAGCGGGTGCCGCCGAGGATCAGGATGCGCAGCGGCCGCGCCGCGCGGCCGGTGGTGGACAGGGCCGCCGAGGCGGCGATCGCGGCTCCCCCCTGCAGGAACCCGCGTCGGTCCAACCGACGGGCGTCCATCAGCGCACCCCCGGCGGCGCGTACCTTTCCACCCACTCACGCACGGTCGCGTACCAGTGCAGCGAGTTCTGCGGCTTGAGGATCCAGTGGTTCTCGTCGGGGTAGTAGACGAACTTCGAGGGCACGCCGCGCTTCTGCAGCGTGTTGAAGAGCTCGACGCCGTGGTTCACCGGCACGCGCAGGTCCTGCTGGCCGTGGATCACGAGCGTCGGGGTGACGAAGTTGCCGGCCGAGGTGTGCGGTGAGTAGCGCGCGAACTCCTCGGGCCTCTCCCAGAACTCGAAGAAGCGGTCCTTCTCCGCGCCGAAATCGGCGGCGATCTGCGTGTACTTGTTGTAGACCGCGGCGTGCGCCACCAGCGCCTTGAAGGGGTGCGCGCGACCGAGCAGCGTGGCGGCGAGGAAGCCGCCGTAGCTCGCGCCCGCCGCGACCATGCGGTCGGTGTCCGCCCAGGGCTGGGCGGCGACCCACTGCGCCGCGGCGATGGTGTCCGCGTAGGGCTTGGTGATCCAGTCGGGGTTGATCGAGTCGGCGAAGTCCTGCCCGAAACCGCTCGAGCCGTGGAAGTTGTGCCAGGTGACGACATAGCCCCAGCCGGCGAACACATGTGCGTTCCAACGCCATTGCGTCGCATCCTGGATGCCGTTGTGCGGGCCGCCGTGCAGCAGCATCATCACCGGATACCGTTTCGCCGGATCGAAGCCCGGCGGATGGATGACCCACATCTGGATCGGCGCGCCGCCGCTGCCCGTGTAGGTGATGCTGTCGACCTTGCCGAGCGACACGCCGGCGAGCGCGGCGTCGTTGAAGTCGGTGAGCCGCGTCGCCGCGCCGCTCGTGAGGTCGACGCGCACCAGCGTCGGCGGCTCGGAGAAGCTCTGCCGCAGCGCGACGGCGGCCGGCTTGGCACCGCCGCGCGCCGCCACCGCCAGCGAGCCGAAGCTCGGTGTCGTGGTCACCGCGCGCGGCTTGCCCGGCGCGGCGATGTCGAAGCGCCAGATGCGGTTGATCGCCGCGTCGTCGATGGCGCTGAAGAGCGCCTTCGAATCCGGCCGCCACACGAGCACGCCGGCCGAGCGGTCGAAGTTCCCCGACAGGTCGCGCATCGCCCCCGTCGCGCGGTCCACCAGCATCAGGCGCGCGCGGTCGGCGTAGAACGGCGGGATCCTCTGCGCGGTGTATGCGAGCCACTTGCCGTCCGGGCTGTAGGCGGGATCGTCGTCGTCGGCGCGGTTGCCCTCGGTCAGGTTGCGCGGCGGTTTGCAGCCGCAGGCGGCGACGGTGATGACATCGTAGTTGGGCTCGATGCCGCTGCGGTCGACATCCGCGACGAACGCGACCTCGAGGCCGTCGGGTGAGATGTCGTAGGACGACGCCGAGTAGTCCCTCTTCGACAGCGAGAACCCCGACAGCCGGGTGATGGCCTGCGGCTCACCGCCTTCGACCGCCACGGAGAAGAGATGCGGTTCGCGGTCGTCGAGGTAACGGTCCCAATACGCCAGCGGCGCACGGTCCCAGCTGCGCGCGCTCATCTTGCCGTCGGCGCGCTCCTTCAGCCGCTTCGCCTGGTCCTTCCACTCGACGAGGTCGGTCCAGATCGGCGTGACGAAGGCGATGCGCTGGCCGTCCGGGAACCACTTGATGGCGTTCGCGCCGGTCGGCACCTGAGTCAGGCGCCGTGCTTCGCCGCCGTCGACGGGGATGATGTAGATCTGGGATTCTTTGTCGTCGCCGCGCTTGGAGAGGAAGGCGATGTTGCGGCCGTCCGGGCTGAAGGCGGGCGAGGTGTCGGCGGCCTTGTCGCTGGTGAGCTGCCGCGCCGGCCCGCCGGCGACCGGCACCAGCCAGATGTCGGTGGCGCCGCGGTTCTCGGCGATGTCGAAGCGCGTCACGGTGACGGCCGCGATGCCGCCGTCCGGCGAGATCGCGGTGTCGCCGAGGCGGGCGAGCGACCACATCTTCTCCGCCGAGAACGCATCCGTCGGGTCGGCGGAGACGGCCGTCGTGCTCGGTGCCGCCTCCTGTGCGGCGACGGGCATCGCGGCGGCGAGGACGGCGAGGGCGGACAGCAAAGCGGCGGGGGTTCGGGTCATCGGCAGGCTCCGGCAGGTCGTTCGTCGGCGGTCGATGTCGGCGGTCGATTCAATAATGGGGCGGCGGTTCGGGATCCGTGCGGCTCGCCCCTGCGCCACCGCCCTCGAGTTCGGCGAGCAGCTGCTGGTTGCGCTGCCGCAGACGGTCGATGTCGCGTTGTTGCCGGTAGAACTCCTCGGAGAGCTCCTGCACGGCCTGCTCCAGATGCGCGATGCGCATCTCGAGGGCTTCGAGTCGGGCGGGGTCGGTCATGGTCCCGCAAGGCTAATCCATAGGGCGGTCCGCGGCCACCCGAGGGGCTTCGGCGGTCGTCGCCGGCCCGGGCGGTGCCGCGGGATGCCGCCGCCCGGCGCGCTCGGGCATACTGAAGCCATGACAGGCAATCTCGGTGATGGTCGCATCGTGGTCGGCACCGCGCGCACGGAGCGCGCGGACGCCATCGATCTCGCGCGCAACTGGCTCGATGCCGTGTGGCGGCGCGACCTCGCCGCCGCCGCGGCCATGATGGCGCCGGGAGCCCGGATCACGATCTCGGGCGGGCACCAGTTCGCGGCGCTGGAGGCCTTCGCGGCGTTCGCGGCGGGACGCTACACCGAGTTCCGCAAGCAGGCCGACGCGTTCGAGGCCTGTGAGGCGGCCGGCGGCCTCGCGGTCTATGTGCGCGGCACGCTGTCCGGCACTTTCAAGGATGGCGCCCCGTTCAGCGCCGTGCGTTGGTGCGACCGCTTCCTCGTCGCCCAAGGACGCATCATCGACATCGAGACCTGGAGCGACATCGCAGAGACCCGCGCAGGAGCCGCAGCGACATGACCGAGAGACTCGACCGCTACGCCGCGCTCGCGTTGCAGGTGGACTGCGACGGCGTACATCCCGACCGCGATCGTGAGAGCGCGGCGCGGAGGATGCAGGCTTCGTTGCTCCGCATCGGCGGGGCGTTGGAGGGCGCGCAGCGCTGGATCGGTCCGGATCTCAAGCTCGTGGTGCTGCCCGAGTACATCCTGTCCGGTCCGCCTTGGGGCGAGACCATCCCGGAGTGGGCGGCCAAGGGCGCGATCGCGCCGGACGGACCTGAATACGCGGCGTTGGCCGCGCTGGCGCAGCGCCACGGGGTGTTCCTCGCGGGCAACGGCTACGAGACCGACCGGCATTTCCCGGGGCTCTACTTCCAGTGCTGCTGGGTGTTCGGCCCGAACGGCGACCGGGTGCTGACCTATCGTCGCCTGATCTCGATCTTCGCGCCGACGCCGCACGATGTCTGGGACAAGTACCTCGACATCTACGGCATCGAGGGCGTGTTCCCGGTGGCCGACACCCCCGTCGGCAAGCTCGCCGCGATCGCCTCCGAGGAGATCCTCTACCCGGAGGTCGCGCGCGCCCACGCCGTCCGCGGCGCCGAGGTGTTCCTGCACTCGACCAGCGAGGTCGCCTCGCCGTCGCTCACCATCAAGCAGATCGCGCGGCGCGCCCGCGCGCTCGAGAACATGGCCTATGTCGTGTCGGCGAACACCGCCGAGCTGCGCGGCATCTCCGTGCCCACCGACTCGAGCAACGGCTACTCGGACATCATCGATTGGCAGGGCGGACAGATGGTGGTCGCCGGTCCGGGCAACTCCTCGGTCGCCAACGCCTATCTCGACATGGCGGGGCTGCGCGCCGCGCGTCGTCGGCCGGCGATGTCCAACATGCTGTCGCGCCAGGCGCTCGAGATGTTCGCGGACACCTTCGCGAAGTCCGACCTGCGGCGTCGCAACGGCCTGCTCAAGGGCGGCGAGGTGGTGATCCCCGACCGCAGCTATTTCCGCGCGCGGCAGGCCGACGCCATCGCCCGCATGACGGAGCGCGGGATTCTTTGAGCCGCGCTGCGGTGCATGCGGCCCATGGCGCGCCGCGCGACGTGCTGCGCGTGGTGGACCAGGACCCGGGCCATCCGGCCGCCGACGAGGTCGTCATCCGCATGGAGGCGGCGGCGATGCACATCGCCGACCTGCGCACCATCGAGGGTGCGGCGACCTTCCGGAGACCGTTGCCGCGCACCCCGGGTTTCGAGGGCATCGGGCGCGTCGAGCGCGCGGGCGTCGCCGCGGGGTTCGTTGCCGGCGACCGCGTGTTCCCCCCGCTCGGCAGCGGTACCTTCCGTGAGCGCCTGCGTTGTCGGGGCGCTGATTGTCTGCCCGCGCCCGAGGGCGACGCCGCGCAGCTCGCGCTGCTGACGGTCAACGGCCCGACGGCGGCGGTGCTGCTCGAGGACTTCGTCGCGCTGCAGCCGGGCGACTGGTTGGTACAGAACGCCGCCAACTCCAGCTGCGGCCGGTATCTCATCGGTCTGGCGCGGCTCGCCGGCGTGCGCACGGTCAACGTGGTGCGGCGGCCGGAGATGGCGGACGAGCTGGCGGCGCTCGGCGGCGATGCGGTGCTGGTGGACGGGCCCGACCTCGCGGCACGCGTGCGCGCGGCGACGGGCGGTGTCGCGCCGCGGCTCGGCGTGGATGCGGTCGCGGGCGCGGCCACACAGCGCATCGCCGAGTGCCTCGCGCCGGAGTCGCCGCTCGTGTGCTACGGCGCGATGGGCGGCGCGCCCTGCGAGATCGATTTCTATCTGATGTTCCGCGAGGGCATCGTGCTGCACGGGCTGAGCTTCGTGCGCCAGCTGCAGCGGCGCCGCCCCGACGAGGTGCGTGCGCTCTACGCGAGGCTCGCGGGGCTGATGGCCGACGGCAGGCTCGCGGCGCGCATCGCCGCGGTGTATCCGCTCGAGCGCGTCGTCGAGGCCTGCGAGCGCGCAGCGCGCAGCGGCGCCGAGCGCGACGGCAAGGTGATCATCTCGCTGGCGTGACCTCGCCGCGCCGCAGCACCATCCAGGTCGTCAACAGCAGGAGCGGCAGCGTCGCGAGGTTGAGGGCGGTCCAGCCGATCGATTCGAGCGCGAAGCCTGCGAGCAGCGAGGCGACCGCTTGGCAACCGAACACCACGAGGTCGTTGAAGCCCTGCGCACGGAAGCGCTCATCGGCCGAGTGCACCCCGGCGAGCACGGCGGTGGCGCCGACGAACAGCAGGTTCCAACCGACGCCGAGCAGCACCAACGCCACGATGTAGTGCGCGAAGCCCTGGCCCACCGCCACCACGATGCCGACGCAGGCGAAGTTGGCGGCGAGGCCCGCGAGCATCATGCCGCGGATGCCGAGGCGGCCTGTGAGCCACGGCGTCGCGAGCGAGGGCAGGTACATCCCGAGCAGATGCGCGGTGATGACGCCCGCCGTCGCGTGGCCGTCGAAGCCGTCGTGCACATGCATGCTGATCGGCGTGGCGGTCATGATGAAGCTCATCACCGCGTAGGAGGCGAGCGCGCCGAGCAGGGCGAGGCGGTAATCGGCGACGCGCAGCAGTCCGCGCACCGAGCGGCCCGCGTCGCGGCGTTCCGCCGGGGTGGGCGTGCCGACCTGCAGCCGCGCGAGCACCAGCGCTGCGCAGACCAACAGCGCGGCGAGCACCACGAAGGACCCGGTGTACTCCGGCCAGCCGCCGAGGTGGCGCACGCGTTCACCGAGCGCGGGACCGACGACGGCCGCTGCGAGCGTCCCCAACATGACGGTGGCGACGGCCCGCGCCGCATCCGGGGCAGGTACGGATTCGACCGCGGCGAAACGGAACTGCTGCACCACCGCTGCGTTCGCGCCGAACAGCAGACCGGTCAGGCAGAACGCGACGAAGCTGCCGCTCGCGACGGCGGCGGCGCAGGCGAGCGCGCCTGCCGCACCGAGCAACGCGCTGCCGACGAACACCGGTCGGCGGCCGATGCGCTGCATCAGCAGCGCCGCCGGCAAGGACGCGGCCGCGACGCCGACGATGGAGAGCGACCACGGCAGCGTGGCGAGCGCGGGCGTCGGTGCGAGACGCGCACCGACGATGCCGCCGAACGCGACGAGCGTGATGGTGCCGCAGGCCGCGAAAGCCTGCGCGATGGTGAGGATCCAGACCTGGCGCATGCTTCCTGCCCTGCTGCGCGGCAGTATATGCTGCATGGATGAGCACGGGTCCCGCCGCCGAATACGTCGACCGCATCCTGCGCGCACGCGTCTACGAGGCGGCCATCGAGACGCCGCTCGAGGCCGCACCGCGCCTCTCGCGCCGCATCGGCAACACCGTGCTGCTCAAGCGCGAAGACCTGCAACCGGTCTTCTCCTTCAAGATCCGCGGCGCCTACAACAAGATCGCCAACCTCTCGGCGACCGCCGCGGCGCGCGGCGTGATCTGCGCTTCGGCGGGCAACCACGCGCAGGGCGTGGCGCTCGCCGCCGGACGGCGCGGCATCCCTTCGGTCATCGTCATGCCGGTGACCACGCCGCGCATCAAGGTGCAGGCGGTGATCGACCTCGGCGGCGAGGCGGTGCTGCACGGCGACGATTACGACGCGGCCTGCGACCACGCGCTCGCGCTCGCCCGCGAGCGCAACATGGTTTTCGTGCATCCCTTCGACGATCCGGATGTCATCGCAGGTCAGGGCACCATCGGCATGGAGATCGCGCGCCAGAGCGGCGGTGACCTCGACGCGGTGTTCGTGCCGGTCGGCGGCGGCGGCCTGATCGCCGGCATCGCCGCGTTCCTCAAGCACCTCTATCCGCGCATCTACATCATCGGCGTGAACGCTGCGGATTCGACCGCGATGCGCGATTCGCTGCAGGCCGGCGAGCGCGTCGCGCTCGAACGCGTCGGCAGCTTCGCCGACGGCGTGGCGGTGCGGCGCGTCGGCGAGGAGACCTTCCGGCTCGCGCGCGACCTCGTCGACGAGATGGTGTGCGTCGACACCGACGAGATCTGCGCCGGCATCCAGGACATCTTCGAGGATACGCGCTGCGTGGTGGAGCCGGCGGGCGCCTTGGCGGTCGCCGCCATCAAGAAGTGGACGAAGCGCGAGGGTGCCACGGGCAAGCGGCTGGTCGCCGTCAACTGCGGCGCGAACATGAACTTCGACCGCCTGCGTCATGTCGCCGAGCGCGCCGAGCTCGGCGAGCAGCGCGAGGCGTTGCTCGCGGTCGAGATCCCTGAGCGTTCCGGCAGTTTCCTCGCGCTGTGCCGTGCGCTCGGCACGCGTGCGGTGACCGAGTTCAACTACCGCTACGAGTCCGCGGCACGGGCGCGCATCTTCCTCGGCTTCGCGCTGGCGAGCGGTCGCCCCGAGCGCGACGGCGTCGCCACGGCGCTGCGCGATGCCGGTTTCGGGGTCACCGACCTCACCGACAACGAGCTCGCCAAGCTGCACATCCGGTACATGGTCGGCGGTCGGCCGGCAGGGGTCCGCGAGGAGATGCTGCTGCGCTTCGAGTTCCCGGAGCGTCCGGGCGCGCTGCTGCGCTTCCTCGAGGCGGTGGGATCGCGTTGGAACATCACGCTGTTCCACTACCGCAACCACGGGTCCGATGCCGGGCGCGTGGTCGCGGGCATCGTCGTGCCGCCGGACACCCGTGCGGATTTCATGCTGCATCTCGCGGCGCTGCAGTACCCGTGGGTCGACGAGACCGCGAATCCGGCCTATCGGCTGTTCCTCGCGGGCTGACCGCGCGCCCGTCACGGAAGCGGCTGCCATGGCTCAGGACATCTACCGCGCACGGCGCGCACCGCGCGAGTCCCGTCTCACGCTCCGTGGGCTGGAACACCGCCTGCTCGAGTGGGGCCCGGTGGACGCTCCGCCCATGGTTCTGCTCCACGGCTACATGGACTGCGCCGACACCTTCCAATTCTTGGTCGACCTGCTGCCCGACGGCCTGCGCTGCGTCGCCCCGGATCTGCGCGGCTTCGGCGGCACCGTTGCGGTGGGCGGTCCCTACTGGTTCCCGGACTATCTCGCCGACCTCGATGCGCTGCTCGATGCGCTCGCGCCCGGGTCACCGGTGCGGCTCGTCGGACACAGCATGGGCGGCAACATCGTGCTGCAGTACGCCGGCGCAAGGCCGGAGCGCGTGCGCTCCGTGGTGGCGCTCGAGGGGTTCGGCTTGCCGCGCACCGAGCCGGATGAGGCGCCGGCGCGGATGCGTCGTTGGCTCGATGAGCTGCGCGCGCCGCCGAAAGGTTCGCGTTACGGGTCGGTCGATCAGCTCGCCGCGAACCTGTCGCGCCGCAATCCGCGGTTGCCCGCCGCGCACGCCGCGTTCGTCGCCGAGGCGTGGACGCGGCCTGTCCCGGACGGCGGCCGCGAGCTGCGCTTCGATCCCTGGCACCGCCTGGTCAACCCCGTGCTCTACCGACGAGAGGAGACCGAAGCGATGTGGCGCGCGGTGCAGGCGCCGGTGCTGATGGTGCTCGGCGGTGATTCCGAATTGTTGCGGCGCTTGGGTCCCGACGGCGAGGAGGCCGTCTACCGCGCGAATCTCAAGGAGGTCGAGGTAGCGACGCTGCCCGGCCTCGGCCACATGCTGCATCACGAGGATCCGCGACCTGTCGCCGATGTGGTCCGGGGTTGGCTCGCGCGCCACCCTGAGGCCTGAAGAGGGCGGCCGTCCGCGCCGGGCGGTATCATGCGCGGCATGCAGGGCGCACCCCAAGGTCCGGTGAAACCCGTCTTCGGCCTCGGCGGCGGTGCGGCTGCCGCCGGTTGGGCGGGGCTGCTGCCGTTCGCGGCGGCGCTCGCCTGCGTCGCGCTCGCGCCGGATGCGGCGTGGCGCGCGTTCGGCGTCCGGCTCGCGCTCGCCTGGGGCGCGGTCATCCTGACCTTCGTCGCGGCGGTCCACTGGGGACTCGCGCTCGCGGGTCGCTGGCGCTGGGATGTGGGCACCGTCCTCGGATCGGTGCTGCCCTCGGTGCTCGGCGCCGCGGCCGTGCTGCAGGGTGGCACGCGCGGCATCGCCTTGCTGGTGGCGGGCTTCGGCGCGTTCTGGCTCTACGAGCACCGCCGGCGCGGTGAGGACCTGCCCGCCGACTATCTCGCCCTGCGCCGCGCCCTGACGCTGACGGTGGTCGCGCTGCTCGCGGTCACCGCGATCGCCGCGGGTCCGGACGCGTGACGGAGCGACGTCCATGAGCATGATGGAAGACCTCGCCGAAGCGAAATGGCTGCGGCGTGTGCTGCTCGCAGTTCTGCTCGCGGTGCTGCTGCTGCTCGTCTTCCAGGTGCTGCAGCCGTTCATCGTGCCGGTGATCTGGTCGGCGATCCTCGCGTTCGTCACCTGGCCTCTGCATGTCCGCGTGCTGCGGCTGTTCCGCGGGCAGCGCGATGGCGCGGCGTTCTCCATGACGCTGCTGATGACCATCTGCATCGTGCTGCCGATCGTCTGGCTCGTCATCCTGGTGCAGGCGCAGGCGCTGCCGGTGTACCGCGAGCTCGCGCCGCTGCTGGCCAAGACCCAGCTGCCGCAGTTCATCACCCAGTTGCCCATCCTCGGGCCGCGTCTGCAGGAGATCTTCGCCGAGTTCGCGCGCGACCCCGCGGCGCTCGGCGAGACGATCCGCGGCTTCCTGAACCAGTCCTCTGGGGAGCTCGCGGCGCTGCTCGGCGGTGTGGGGCGCAACCTCGCCAAGCTCGTGATCGCGATGGTCTCGCTGTTCTTCATGTACCGCGACGGTGAGCACTTCGCGGCGCAGGTGCGGCGGGTGCTCGAGCAGTTCTTCGGCGCGGTCCGCGTCGACCACTACATCGATGCGATCGGCTCCACCGTGAGGGCGGTGGTCTACGGACTCGTCCTCGCGGCGCTGGCGCAGGGCACGCTCGCCGGGATCGGCTACTGGGCCGCAGGCCTGCCGGCGCCCGCCTTCCTCGGCGCGCTCACCTTCCTCGTCGGTCTCGTCCCCTTCATGGTGCCTTTCGTATGGGCCTCCGCGAGCCTGTGGTTGTTCCTGACCGGCAAGACGGTGGCGGCGGTCGGCCTTTGCATCTGGGGGCTCACGGCGGTCAGCTGGATCGACAACCTCGTCAGACCGCTCGTCATCAGCGGTGCGACGCGCATCCCGTTCCTGCTCGTCCTGTTCGGCGTGCTGGGCGGACTCGGTGCGTTCGGTCTCGTCGGCCTCTTCATCGGGCCGGTGATCCTCGCCGTCTCGATCGC
>Ga0172372_10003189_pt1 | contig 24357 bp, 13 predicted proteins | sample LakKiv5m_2_FD_114544 | JGI IMG/M metagenome (GOLD analysis project Ga0172372, IMG submission 114544) | Freshwater microbial communities from Kabuno Bay, South-Kivu, Congo - kab_092012_9.5m | ecosystem: Environmental > Aquatic > Freshwater > Lake | place: Democratic Republic of the Congo...
AGGCAACCTTGGCCTTGAAGTCCGCAGTGAATTTGCGTCGTGTTTGTTTTGGCATGTCGTTTAGTAAAGTTAGGTTTTTGCTTTAACTAAACCTCTGGCCCTAGATTTGGGGAGTATTACACTTATCCAACGTTAACCGCTGCGATATCTGCAATTAACGCAGCCGGAATCGGATCGGGCGGTTTAACACTTAACGTTGCAGCCGGTTATACGGAGGTGCTTACCTCACCACTGACTATTACCATTGCGACCAACACCACTACCGCGGCCAACCCGCTGGTGATCCAGAAATTCGGATCGGGTGCCAACCCGCTCCTTACCGCACATACCGGTGCCGGTACGCTCGACGGTATGGTGATCATTAACGGTGCCGATTATGTTACCATCGACGGCATTGACCTGCAGGAAAATGCGACCAACGTTACCACCACTACACAAATAGAGTGGGGTTACGCGCTTCTGAAAACGGGTGCATCGAATGGTGCACAAAACAACACCATTAAAAACGTAACGGTCACGCTGAACAAAGCCAACACGGCTTCGGTGGGGATTTACCTTGGTAACCACACCACCGCTTCAGCAACGGCGCTTACCATTTCCAGCATACCGGGCAACAGTTCGTTTAACCGCTTCTTTAACAACACCATTACCAACTGTTATGGTGGTTACAGCATTACCGGTTACGGAGCTGCAGCGCCCTATGATTTTTACGACCAGGGTAACCAGATCGGGGTGGATGGAGTGAGTACGCGCCGCAGTCAGGTGACAAATTTCGGTGGTGCAGCAACAACGGCGAATGGTGTATTTGCTGCCAACCAGAACGGGCTGAAGATTTTCAAAACGTACATCAACAGTAATGGCGGCGTAAACAGTACAGGTACTATGAATGGTATCAGTACGGTTACCGGCACGAATTCGAACATCGATATCTATAATGATACGATCGTACTTGCTGCAGCTTCCACAACAGGCAGCACTGTTGTTGGGATCAATAACACCATGGGCGGAACCGGCGCGGGTAATAATGTTAATATTTATAATAACGTAGTAGATGGCTGTACGTACACCACCAATACGTCGGGTATTTTCCGTGGTGTTGTTTCAACTGCTACAGCGTCTTATACCAACATCTATAACAACAAGGTAACCAACAACAGCATACCCGGCACTGGCGAATTTGCGGCAATTTATTACGGCGGTAGCAGTGTGAACATCTGTCTGAATGTAAACATCAACGACAACGTAGTGAGCGGCAACACCAAGACAGGTACAGCCGGTATATTTTATATGATTTATGCAAGTGCGAGTACCGTTGCGACTAACATATACAACAACCAATTGTATAACAACAGCGCAACTGCTTCCAACGGCGGGATGTACGGTTATTACAATTTTGGATTCGGCCTCCTCGAAAATATTTACAACAACACCATTTACAACAACGCAGGCGGAAGCGGCGATGTGGTAATGCTGCATGTGCGCTCGGGTTCTGCCCCGACCAACAAAGAGGTGTATGGTAACACTATTTACAATATCAGCGGAAATACAACTGCCAACTTTGCCGGCATCTGGGTGGATTACGGCACGATAAGCAATGTTTACAAAAACAACATCTACAACCTCACGAACAACTCTGCAACCGGTTCGGGGACAGGTGGGGTATTCGGAATTCTGATGGGCACCAATGTGAACACGGTTTCGAATATCTACAACAACTTTATTTCTGATCTGAAGGCACCGGTGATGAGCAACGTAACGGCGATTGTCGGGATATTCGCAACCGGGTCCGCATCTTCTACGGTGAATTTATATCACAACACAGTTTATGTGAATGCCAGCAGTAGCGGTGCCAACTTTGGAACACTGGCGATTAACTGCGCCGTTGCTCCGGTAAGCATTGACCTGCGTAACAACATCCTGGTAAACGTGTGCACACCGGCAGGTACCGGATTAACCCGTGCGCTTGGGCGTTCGAGTACTGCTCTTACAAACAGCGCACTTACTTCGGGTTACAATTGCCTTTATGCCGGTGTTCCGGGACCGAGCAACCTTCTTTACTGGGATGGAACGAACAGTGTTCAAACTATTGTTGCGCTTCGTAATTTAGTTGGACCACGTGAGCAATCTTCATTCACTACACTGCCTCCATTCGTAAACGTAGCTGTTGCACCTTACGATCTGCATCTGCAAGCTAGCATTGCCACACAGTGTGAAGGAGGCGGTTACGTTGTTGCAGGATACACAACAGACTATGATGGCAATACACGCAATGCAACTACACCGGATGTGGGTGCTGATGAAATCACAGGTATTACTACAGACATTGCAGGCCCGAATATTCAATATACTTTATTGACGAATTCTTCAGTTGCTGCAACGCGCACGCTTACTTCTTTCGCGACTGTTACTGATCCGAGCGGAATTAATACAACTGCAGGAATACGTCCGCGTATATATTACAAGCGTTCTACCAACGCGAATACTTACAATACAAACACTAACGCAACTGATGGCTGGAAGTATGTTGAAGCGAGTAACACTTCATCGCCATTCAACTTTACAATCGATTATTCTCTGTTGTTTGGCGGCGGTGTTGTAGCAGGAGATGTGATTCAATATTTTGTTGTGGCGCAGGATTTGGCGGGCACTCCGATTGTAGGTTGGAATAACGGTGGTATGTCAACCACTCCGACTTCGGTAAATTTGTCGGCTGCCAACTTCCCTCTTAACAATACAATCAATCAGTATACGATTGTTGCTGCTGCACTTTCCGGCGTTGTTAACGTTGGTCCAACTGAAACCATTACTTCGTTAACGAATGCAGGAGGAATTTTCCAGGCGATTAATGCTTCAACGCTTTCCGGAAATCTAACAATTAACATTACCGGAGATTTAACTGCTGAAACCGGAACGTTTGCATTGAATCAGTGGGCAGAAGAAGGAGTTGGAAATTATACTGTAACGATTGTGCCGAGCGCAGCCGTAGTTCGCAACATTACAGGCAGCAATGCCGGGTCATCACTTATACGTTTTGATGGTGCTGATCGTGTAACGATTGACGGTCGTTTCGCAGGCACAGGTTCTTATTTGCGCTTCCTCAACACGTCTAACGCTGCTCCTACAATCGGTTTTATCAACGATGCGCAGAACAACACTGTACGTAACAGCATTATTGAAAGCGGAAACACATCTACATCTACTACCCTGGGAGGTGCCGTGATTTTTGGAACCACTACTGGCGCCAATGGTAACGATAACAACACCATTAACCTATGTGAACTGCGCGACCGTTCGGATGTGGCTGGAACGCCAGCTATGCTAATCAATATTGTTGGGACTAACACTACGCTGAACCAGTACAATAACAATATTGCTATTACAAATAATAATCTGCACGATTGGTTCTTAGCCAACAGTGCTTCGCAGTTCGCAATCAGTATTGGTACCGGAACTTCAGGTACTACGATCAGTGGGAACAGTTTTTACCAAACGGCTGCGCGCACCAATACAGTAAGTGGCGCAATTACACGAGCTATCAATATTAACTTTAGTGCACCTGTTAACAGCAACGGCGGCTTTACGATCACCAATAACTTTATTGGCGGTTCTGCACCGGGCGCAACGGGCACCGACTGGATTGTTACCGTATCGGGTGTTGGTGTTACACAAACGTTCAGTGCCATTACGCTTGTTTCGGGTATGATTCCGAACAGTATCCAGGGCAACGTGATCCGCAAAATTGATTACACTACCAATGCACCGACCGCGAGCATCACCATGTGGAATGCAATTTCGCTCGGGCAGGGAATACACAACGTTGGTAACCTCACGGGCAACACCATCGGTGATGCAACCGGTCTTGATCACATCAAAATCACAATCAATGCGGGTGGTGGTTTCAATGCGTTCCTTGCTGGTATTCTAGCCGGGACCGCAAACGGCTCTTACAATATCCAAAACAATACTATCGCAGGTATTACCATAGCAGGTACAGCAACAACAAACATTATTCCGCAATGGATTCAGATTCAAGGATCACCTTCGGCCGCAACCACATGTTCGAATAACCTGATCGGTAGTACCACCACTGCTAACAGTATCCGCAACCTTGCTGCAGCTGCTCCTTATGTTTCATTTGGTATTCGCCAAGTGATTTCCTCTGGTGCCGCGCTGAATTGCAGTAACAATACTATTCAGAATCTGACTGACTATAGTACATCGTCAGCGTCGGTTAATTACGGTATTTTACTGATTTCAAGTGTTGGAGGACAGGGTACATTGAATGTGACCGATAACACTATTCGTGATCTTTCAACTGCTGTAGGTTCGGCGACTCCTGCAATACTGAATACGGGTATTTCATGTCAAAATATGGCCAGCACCACGCACAACATTTCCGGCAACAATATCTCCGGGCTTACGTTAAGCAATACAGGATTTTTCGCAGGATATACATGCGGAATTCAGGTGCAAGGCAATTCATTCGGTGGAGTGATGAGTCGTAATAACATAAGTGGATTGGTGAATGCGAATACCGGTCCGGCTCCGGGGATGGGTGGTATTTATTTGTCTTCCGGACTTTCATGGACTATAAGCAATAACATGATCAGTCTGTCGAACGGAAGCAGTACCAACAACATTGATCTTACCGGTATTGCCGACGTTATGGGTTCCGGAGCAACAGGAAATTTTTATTACAACTCAATTTACCTGAGCGGTTCAACAACGGGTGCAAACAATACTTACCCATATGTTCGTTATGCTAATCCGACAAGTACTCTGCGTAATAACCTTCTCGTAAACAATCGAAGCGGAGGAACAGGTTCACACGTTGCAATCGGTAATACATCTGCTGTTCCGGTTCCGGGATGGGGCGCGAATGCGTCAAACAACAATGCATTTGTAGTAGGCGATTCAACAAAAGTCGGAGTTTGGATCAGTACGGCAGTCAACCTCGTTTCATTAAGATCGTTGTCAGGGAATGAAGCGAATTCTATTCGTACAAATACTGCAACAGTAACACCTACTGCACTTTTCGTAAGTGCATCGGATCTGCACATCAATACATCAACGTATCCAGCTGGAATGGGAACGCCGGTAGCAGGAATCACAACAGATTATGACAACACAACGCGAAGCGCAACTGCGCCTACAATCGGTGCCGATGAAATTCCTTGTCCGGCTTTGGCACTTTCTGTTTCTTCACAAACGAATCCCCTCTGTAACGGAGGAACAGGTTCTGCAACTGTAGCAGCTACAGGAGGAACAGGTTATGCTTATAACTGGTTGCCAAGCGGTGGAACTGCTGCAACTGCAACGGGACTTTCAGCAGGCACATATACTGTAAACATTACAAACACTTGCGGAAATAATAACAGTATTACTGTTACTATCACGCAACCTGCAGTTATTGCCGTGACGTCAACGCAAACGAATGTTACATGTAACGCAGCTGCAAACGGCTCTGCATCAGTTAACGTAAGTGGCGGTACGCCGGGTTATACATATTCATGGGCACCTTCAGGCGGCACTGCTGCAACAGCCAGCGGTCTTGCAGCCGGAACCTATACCTGTACTATTACTGATGCTAATGGTTGTACTTTAAACCGTTCTGTAACTATTACACAACCTGCAGTACTCGCCGTAACGCCTGCTTCACAGACCAACGTGCTTTGTTTCGGTGGGAACACCGGTGATGCAACAGTTAGCGTAAGCGGCGGGACTATGTCATACAGTTACAACTGGTTGCCTTCAGGCGGAACAGCTGCAACTGCGAGCGGTCTTACTGCCGGAACTTATACATGTAACGTAACTGATGCTAACGGTTGTAATGCCTCACAGAGCTTTACGATTACTCAACCTTCTTCTGGTTTGGCAGTATCGTCAACGTCAACTTCTGTTCTGTGTAACGGTGGAATGGCTACTGTAACGATCATCGCATCTGGCGGAGCCGCTCCATATAGCGGTGATTCAACTTACATGGTTGGCGCAGGTACATACACGTTCCCTGTAACTGATGCAAACGGTTGCATGGATTCAACAACGGTAGTAATTACAGAACCGACTGCATTGACTCTGGTTTCATCGCCTTCCAACATCACATGTAACGGTGCAAATGATGGATCAGTTGATCTGACTACCAGCGGTGGGACAACGCCTTATTCCTTCAGCTGGAACAGCGGAATGTACATCACAGAAGATATTTCCGGACTTACTCCCGGATCATACACTGGTGTGGTTACAGATACGAATGGTTGTCAGGATAGTGTGACGGTCGTAATTTCAGAACCGGCAGCCTTGACTTCTACGCTAAGCGCAACACCAAGTGTAGTTTGTAATAACGACAGCGTAACTGTTGCTACAAGCGTCAGTGGAGGTACAACGCCTTACTCGTATTCGTGGATCCCAAGCGGAAATACCAGCTCTTCGTTTACTACACTGCTTGCAATGAGTACCACGTTCGTAGTAACCGTAACTGACAGCATGGGCTGTACGTTGAACGATACAATTGCCATTGGAGTTGGTAACCCATCAGTGAATCTTGGTAATGATACCGCGCTCTGTGCACTTTCTTTTGTGCTGGATGCCGGCTCTGGCTACAGCTACGTGTGGCAAGACAATTCTACAATGCAAACATTTTCAGCAGCTGCTACGGGTGTTTACTATGTGACAGTAACGGATACGGTTGGTTGTACAGCAACTGACTCGATCAGCGTCACCATTAATAGCGCATTAAACGTTGCGCTGGGCAGCGACTCGTCGAACTGTAACGGAAGTCCGGTTACACTCGACGCAGGTGCATTTAACAACGCGCAGTACATGTGGCAGGATAGTACAACGGCACAGATACTGCTTGCTTCAAATAGCGGTATGTATTACGTAACTGTTACCGACACCATGAATGGTTGTGTGGGATCCGACACAATTAACGTATCTATCAATACATCACCGATGGTTTCGTTAACTGGTGGAAGTTTCTGCCCTGGAGGAAACCTCACGCTCAATGCAGGTAATTCAGGCGCTATATATTTGTGGAGTGACAGCAGCACAGCGCAAACACTTATGGTAAGTGCCGGTGGTACCTATTGGGTAACGGTTACTGATCCAGTGAGTGGTTGCAGTACTACAGATTCTGCAACAGTTACTGTCAGTGCATCGCCAAACAATACAGTGACGTCATCTAACTGGGGAGGAACGCTTACTTCCAATGCACCTGCACCGGCGACATACTGGTGGTTCAACTGTCAGGACAGTACGATCATCATCAGTTCAAGTATGCAGTCATACACTCCTAATGCTAACGGTACTTACGCAGTAATAGTAACACTAAATGGCTGTCAGGACACTTCTGCTTGCATCAACGTAACTAACGTTGGCATTGAAGATAATGATGTGGTTAACATCGGCATATATCCGAACCCGAACGACGGAACCTTCAACGTAATGACATCATCGATATCAGACATGATGATCTACGACGCACAAGGAAAACTTGTTGCAGCGCAGAAAGTTCAGGCGAACGTTCAGAATCAAATCAACATTGAAAGTTCAGGAATGTATTTGATTACAATTGTTAGCGCTGACGGAAGCAGAACCACACAGCGTGTGGTCGTTACGAAGTAATCGCGATTACTCACATAAACGAAAAGCCCTCTCCATTATCAGAGAGGGCTTTTTCATTTCTGTATTTTTTTTCATTTGAAAGAATCGTCTTCGGGGCTGATCAGTTTTTTTATTTCATAGATTCCCGGATTGCCGATTGACCCAAGATGCGTATACGGTATTTCAGTTGGTCTCGCATAGGTGCGATCCGCAACTTGTTTGCTTACATGCATGTACGCGTCCCTGAATGGAATTCCTTTCCGGACGAGTTCGTTTACGCTGTCAACCGTGAATAAACTGTTGTACTTCGCATCACTCAGAATGTTTTTACGCACCTGAATTTTGCTGATACAGTATTCGGCTACATCAAGCATTTGCTGAATGGTAATAACCGCATTGATGATAATTTCTTTTGTCAGTTGAAAATCGCGGTGATAACCTGAAGGTAAATTCGTCAACAGAAGCGCAAGTTCATTTGGTACTGCCTGCAGCTTGTTCGATTTCGCACGTATCAACTCCCAAACGTCCGGATTTTTCTTGTGCGGCATAATGCTGCTTCCTGTTGTGATCGATTGTGGGAATGAAACGTAGTTGAATTCCTGATTCATGAACAATACAATGTCACTTGCGAGTTTATTTAAGGTAGCAGCAACGGATGCAATTGCCATAGCGCACGTTTTCTCTGTTTTGCCTCTGGTCATTTGTGCGTATACAGAGTTGATATTCATAGCTGAAAATCCAAGCTCTTTAGTAGTGACAGTTCTGTCAATTGGGAAGGAGCTTCCGTATCCTGCCGCCGATCCTAAAGGATTTTTATCAGCGATATTAATTGATGTGTCAATCAATTCAAGGTCTTCGCAAAGACTTTCTGCATACGCGCTGAACCACAAACCGAATGAAGACGGCATGGCAAGCTGGTAATGTGTATAGCCGGGCACAAGATCGTTTCTGTAGTGGTCTGCAAGGTTGAGTAACGTTTCGGCAAGCATCAATGTTTTTGATTTGACTTGCTTCATTTCGTGTCTTAAGTACAATTTGATATCCAGTAGCGATTGATCGTTCCGTGATCTTGCTGTATGGATTTTTTTCCCCGTTTCTCCGAGCTTTTCGGTGAGGAGAAATTCTATGTAAGAATGAATATCTTCAAATTGCTCCGGAATTGTAAATGATTCGTTGTTGATCAATGCAAGAATATTTTTCAATTCCGCTTTCAGATGCAATGATTCGTTTTCGCGGATCATACCGCATTTAGCGAGCATGGTTGCATGTGCAATGGAGCCTTGCACGTCATAACGTGCAAGGTGAACATCAATGATCCGGTCACTTCCGACAGTGAATTCGTTGATGAGTGTGTCTGTGTTGCTGTTCTTGCTCCAGAGTTTCATTTGGCTTTAAGTATTTCAGTAGTATTCTTCTTGAGAGTTTCGTTCAGTTCTTCGCCAAGTCGCAGCAGGATATTTTTATATTCTGAAATGGCGTTGATGATTTCACTGCAGTAAATGTACTCGTCGGCGGTATGAGAACGCGCCGAATCTCCAGGACCGATTTTAATTGTAGGAAAAAGCATCAAAGCCTGATCGGAGCTGGTAGGTGAACCATACAATTGCTTTCCGCAGAACTTCGCAGCACGAACAAGCGAATGATCGATCTCGATGAAAGAGGAACGCATACGAAGAGATCTGGGTTTGATATCCGACGAAATATTTTGTCTGATGGTTTGCAGAATCTCTTCGTGTGTGTATGTTTCAGGTATGCGTAAATCAACTGTAAACTCGCATTCTGCAGGAACAACATTGTGCTGTGAACCTGCGTTGATGATTGTAACGGTCATCTTCACACTTCCCAGCCATTCGGATATTTTCGGAAATTGAAAATTCTGGAACCAATAAATGTCTTTTATCGCATTAGTGATTGCATTTTCACCTTCTTCTCTTGCAGCGTGACCGGCTTTACCTTTGGCTATACAGTCCAGAACCATAAGGCCCCGTTCAGCAATTGCGGCATTCATTCCGGTAGGTTCTCCGACTATTCCGCAGTGAATCTTCGGCAGGAATGGCAAAACACTTTCAAATCCATTGCTTCCTGAATTTTCTTCCTCTGCAGACGTAACCAGAATTAAATGGAACGGCAATTCCAATTGGTGTAAATCAACATACACGCAGATTAAACTTACGAGTGAAGCACCCGCATCATTGCTGCCGAGCCCGAATAGTTTGTCGCTTTCAAACACCGGAGTAAACGGATCATTCATCCACTGCTTATTCGGACGAACAGTGTCGTGATGTGAATTGAGCAGGACAATCGGTTTCTTGCCATCATAATTGTCCAGACCAACCACAACATTATTACCAAAGCGTCGTGTGCTGATTTGGCGGGCATGAAGAAAATCGATGATGTGTTGTGCAGTTTGTGATTCTTCACCTGAAAAGGATTCGGTAGAAATCAGCTTGCACAACAGTACTATCGCGGGGTGTTGAAATGCATTCATCAGTTTAAAACTATTGTTGTGTATTTACTTTCCGGTGAATGAAGTGTTTCAATAGCCGAAGTGTGACAAAGGACAATTTGTTCTACATCATTCTTTAGCGAATCAAAACAAGATTCCAGTTTGGGGAGCATTCCGGAGTGAATAGCGCTCTTGCTTTTCAGCTCGTGGAATAAATTCTCGTTGAGTGTTGGTATCAGAGAAGAGGATTCCTCCGGATTTAACAACACACCGTGCCGGTCGAATGCATAGATCAGTCTGACTGTAAATATTTCAGTTAATGATTTAGCCAATGCTGCTGCAATCGTATCAGCATTCGTATTCAAAAGTTGTCCGTTTCCATCATGCGTGATTGCGTTGAACACAGGAGTAAGATCTGCTGATAAAAGCATGTGAATCAGTTCAACATTAACGGAGTCACTTTTCATATCTCCGACAAACCCAAAATCCGTTTCAACAGAATCTCGCTTTGTAGTTTGAATGCTGTTTCCATCTGCCCCGGAAAGACCAATAGCGTTGCAGTGTGATTTCTGAAGTTGTGCAACAATATTTTTATTCAGCAATCCGGCATACACCATCGTAACAACTTCCAACGTGGACGCATCAGTGATTCTTCTTCCATTCGAATAATTTGATTCAAGTCCAAGGCGAGATCCGATGGCCGATGCTATTTTGCCACCGCCGTGCACCAGAATTTTATATCCGGGAATCGCTGCAAACGCGTTAAGGAAATGTTCCAAAGCATTTTTATCATCAATGGCTGTTCCGCCAAGCTTCACAATACTCAGTTCGGGTTTCATGCGAATTGACTGTTTGTTATTTCTTCAATTATTCCCAAGTTAATTTCGCTGAGATAATTGTCACGGATCATTTGCAGAAGCACAGCTTGCGCTGCGGGTACACGATTGGCAGCTTGCTGAATTACTGACGAGTTCGGTGAATCCAGAATGGAAGATCCGAGTTCTACATCACGACGCACGGGAAGGCAATGCATGACTTTTACATCAGAGTTGATTTGAAGTTTATCTGTATTCAACAACCAGTCTGTATTTTGATGCAGTTTTCCGTACTCATTGTACGATGCCCAACTTTTTACGTAAACAATATCTGCATCTTCCAATGCATCCATTTGATTAGATGTTATTGTTGCATGAGCAGTAAACTCTTCATTCAATCGCACTTCATCAGGACAAGCAATCGTGAACTCGGCATTCATGAAGTACATCCACTCTGCGAATGAATTAGCAACTGCGTGCGGAACAGGTTTAACATGCGGAGCCCACATGAGAACCACTTTAGGTTTTTTATTTGGGAATAATTCCTGCAAAGTCATCATATCAGCAAGACTTTGTAAAGGATGTCGTGTTGCAGATTCGAGACTAACGAGTGGTTTTTTACTGATGTTCATCCATTGAATGATATCCTGTTCTGTGTCATCCCGATGTTTGTCGTTGAGAGTAGGGAAGGATCTTACTCCAAGAATGTCGCAGTATTCTCCCATTACTGCGGCCGCCTCACGAATATTTTCTACTGTTGTGTGATTCATCGGCGCATCGCTGAAATCCAAGGCCCAACCTTCGCTTTGTGCGTTGATGGAAAGCAGATTCATTCCTAGCAATTGCGCTGCCTTAGACGTACTGAGTCGTGTTCGCAACGATGGATTCATGAACACTGTTCCCAATGTCAGATTTTTGCCTGCATCGGGAAAAGCGTTGGGATTCTTTTTTAAATACAAGGCCAAGAGAATCAGATCACGGATGGATTGTACATCATATGCGGAAGTGAAATGTTTCATGTTAGGCGTATTGAGGCTGTAAAACTGAAGTGAAAGCTTGGATACAAGTTGATGCCTGATCTGCTGAAAGGCATAGTGGAGGCAATAATCGAATTACGTTTCCATTGGAGGCGGAGCCTGTGAAAATACCATGTTCGTTGAGCAACGTTTTTCTCAGGGATGCAACAGGTGCATCGAGATGTACGCCGAGCATCAGTCCGGTTCCGCTGATTACTTTTACGCCGGGCAACGCAGAGAGTTTTCTCTTGAGGCACGCTCCGACAATTCTGGCATTATCCATCAAGGATTCATTTTCGATAATGTCAATTACTGCAAGTGCCGATGCGCAGGCGAGATAGTTTCCTCCGAAAGTTGTTCCGAGCATTCCGTGTTTTGCTTTTATATGAGGGGCGATCAGAACAGCTCCAATAGGGAAACCGTTACCGATTCCTTTAGCAGCAGTGATGATATCGGGCTTAATTCCGGAATGTTGGTGCGCGAAATATTTTCCTGTTCGTCCGCAACCGCTTTGCACTTCATCGAGAATTAAAACAATGCCATGTTTGGTACACAATTCACGCAGATGAGAAAGAAAATCATTGTGCGGTTCTATTACACCGGCAACGCCTTGAATTCCTTCAATGATTACCGCGGCAATACTGTCGTTAATTGCTACTGATGCAGCATTGAAATCGTTCAACGGAAGAATAGTTACATCATGCTGTTTATTGATCGGCGCATTTATTTTCTCATCATCCGTTGCTGCAACAGCCGCTGATGTTCTTCCATGAAATGAACCGTCAAACGCGATAATCTTTTTTCTTCCATTGCGAAATGAAGCCAGCTTCAGTGCGTTCTCATTCGCCTCAGCTCCGGAGTTGCATAAAAACAGATTGTAATCCGGATATCCTGAGAGTTTTCCCAATCGTGTTGCCAGTTCTTCCTGAAGCGGATTAATTACAGCGTTGGAATAGAATCCTATTTTCCGTAATTGATCTTCAAGTGACTTAACGTAATGCGGATGAGAATGCCCGACAGAAATTACCGCGTGACCTCCGTACAGGTCAAGATATTCTTTTCCGGTACTGTCTACAACTGTGCAGCCATAAGCTTTAACCGGTGTAACATTCATGAGCGGATAAACGTCGAATAGTTTCATGTTCAGTATGCGATGGGTTTTAGTTTTAGTCCTGTTGTAGCTTCAAGACCAAGTGCAATGTTCATATTCTGTATTGCCTGTCCGGATGCACCTTTCAATAAATTATCTATAACGCCTGTGATTACAATTTGTGTGTCTACACGTTGCACATGAATGAAGCATTTATTCGTGTTGACTACCAGTTTCATATCGGGCGCTTCGTTCGTAACTATTATAAACGGAGCATTTGAGTAATGATCGCGATACATGTTCAACAGATCATCCGCGGATACTTCAGATGCGTTGATCCAGGCTACGGCATGTATTCCTCTGGTGAATGAACCCCGTTGAGGAATGATGTTCAATTGCGGTTGGATTCCGTTGTTATGGATACGGATGGTCTCATTGATTTCAAACAAGTGTTGATGCGTCAACTCTTTGTATGCAGAGTGATTATTGCTTCGCCATGTGAAGTGTGACGTAGGGGAAAGTGATTGACCTGCTCCGGTAGATCCAGTTGTGGCAACGACATTTATCAAATCGTTCAAAATATTCTTTCCACACAATGGAAGAAGCATCAACTGAATAACGGTAGCGAAGCAGCCCGGATTGGCAATACGCTTGGCTATGCTGATCATCTTGTTGTTTACTTCGGACAATCCGTAAACGAATCCGGCGTCGGAGTACCGATGATCCTGACTGAGATCAATTATGATCGTGCTGTCTGAAACAGAATGTGACTTCATCCAATTCGAAGATTCACTATGACCTATGCAAAGAAAGATTACATCTTCTTTGCCTGTAACGGAATCAATGAAAAGAAGAGTGCATTCACCCTGCAGATCTTTGTGAACGGTGGTTACCGCTTGTCCGGATTGACTTCTGCTTATTGCAGAAATTTCACCGCAATGCGGATGATGAATCAACAGCCTGATCAGTTCGCCTCCTGTATAACCGGCAGCTCCAACTACAGCAACATTATACTTTTTCATACTCTTCATTATTGTGCATGTGCATCCATGTCTTTACCTGATTGCCGAAAATCTTCGTAAATCCTTTTACGTCTTCACCGGTCCATCCGGAGTTCATTTCTCCATACACACCTTTCTGTGCCTGCATAAGGTCATGAGCAGATTCAATTCCGCAAATCGTGAAGCGATAAGGTTGCAACAGTATATGAACATCTCCGGATACAAATCTTTGCGTGCTTTCAAACATCTTTTCGATGTCGCGCATTGCCGGTTCAAAGTATTGTCCTTCATGCAACCAGTTCCCATACCAAGTTGCCAATTGATCTTTCCAGTACAATTGCCATTTGGAGAGTATATGTTTCTCCAACGCATGATGTGATTTGAGAATCACGAGCGGTGCGGCCGCCTCGAAACCAACACGACCTTTTATTCCGATAATTGTATCGCCAACATGTACATCTCTTCCGATCCCGAATGGAGAAGTAAGTTTTTGTACAGCTTCAATCGCGGAAATGGTGTCATTGTAAAATGTGTTGTTTACAGATTTCAACTCTCCTTGTACAAATCCGAGTTTCAGTTCCTGTGTGTCGTTACGTGTAACGGGTGTTGGCCAGGCTTCTTCAGGTAAAGGAAGATGAGAAGTCAATGTTTCTTTTCCGCCAACAGATGTTCCCCAAATTCCTTTGTTGATGGAGTATGCTGCTTTTTTGAAATCGAATTCAATTTCATTGGCTTGAAGAAATTCTATTTCAGCTTCTCTCGATAATTTCAAATCGCGAATCGGAGTTACAATCGTCACTTCCGGAATCAGAATTTCCAGCAGCATGTCGAATCTCACCTGATCGTTGCCTGCACCGGTACTTCCGTGTGCGATTACACTGATGTTTTTCTTTTTCGCTTCTTCTGCAAGCAACACTGCTTGAATTACGCGTTCTGCACTCACGGAGAGCGGATAAGTTCCGTTCTTCAGAACATTTCCGAAAATGAGATACCGAATGCAGGAATCGTAATAACGTTTCTTGCCATCAATAATTTCGAGCGAAGCAACACCTGCGAGCTTTGCGCGTTCTTTAATCTGATCGTAATCGGCAGGTGTAAATCCACCCGTGTCAATTGTTACGCAATGCACTTCGTAGTTTCTCTCCTTTGCAAGCCAAACTGCGCAGAAAGTAGTATCGAGACCGCCGCTGAATGCAAGTAGTATTTTTTCTTTTTTCATTTTATTGCGTGAGTGTTTTTTCGTTGTTCTTTTTCATAAGCATGTTTTTCTTCAGTCGAAGCAAACGTTCGTAAATTCCTGTTTGATTGCGAACTGTTTCATTCCGATTTTCATCAGGCGCTTTGACTTCTTTCGGATCGAACAGCATTGCAGTGCACAGACAGTTCTTCCGCTCTTTGCTGAGAAGAATTTTATAGTTGATACAACTCTTACAGCCGGACCAGAATTCATCGTCTTGCGTCAGTTCAGAATAAGTGACTGGCTCGTATCCGAGATCTGAATTTATTTTCATCACAGCGAGTCCCGTTGTCAGTCCGAATATTCTTGCATCGGGATACGACTTGCGACTCAATTGGAAAATCTCGTCTTTGATTCTTGTTGCAAGTCCAAGATTTCTGAACGCCGGAGAAACAATCAATCCGGAGTTGGCGACATACGTTCCGTGACTCCAGGTTTCGATATAGCAGAAACCGGCCCAGGTACCATGCTCATCAAGTGCAATTACAGCTTTGCCTTCTTCCATTTTTTTTCTGATGTAGTCGGGCGAACGTTTTGCAATTCCCGTTCCGCGGGCTTTAGCAGAACGCTCCATCTCATCGCAGATTTCTTCTGCATAAATACAGTGAATGGCACCGGCAGGCAGTACGTTCACCACCGTAGATTTTTTCATAATGAAAATCACAGTTGTGTCCCGTTTGCGGAACGATTAAACAATGCCGGAGGATCTGATCTCCTCAGGAAAAGTTGATTAAATAAATGAAAGGGGATTCAGCAATGCTGAACTACAACGCAAACCGACTCAGATGCGGCTGCGGAACACCGGTCGTCGTCGTGATGACGCGGCAACAATTGATTGTGCGACATAGACAAGCCGTCCACCGAGGAGCGGCGATCCGTTCTGACGGATCCAAAGTGTCATGCTGAAAAGGTGTTTCATTTCACCCGAGGAATCAGATTGTGAGTAGTTGTTGAATTAATCGGCGCAAATGTTCCGATAAAAAAATAACAAATCCAAATGTTGGAGAAAAAAATCAGTCGAGCGCCTTGCGGTTGAAGATGATGTAACCGAAGTGTATGAGAAGAGAAAACGGTTCTTCACGACTGCTGTAATAATTTCCGCTCACACCAACAGGGCCGAGTGGTGAATGCCAAACGAAACCACTTGATACGATGTATGTCATATCTGAAATGGAAAGCGGAGCACCATATTCTACTGTGTGATCCGGTCGTTCTCGTAGCGCATGGTAAGGTTGAAATACATAACCTTCAGCTCGCCAATCAACATTCTTCCATAATTGAAAAACACTTTTCAAACCGGCTGCTGCATACTGATGTGCGTGAAGTGAAGGAATGAAAATAGTGCGGCTATCCGGTGTAGGTTGGAATCCAGGCGTAGCGAGAATACTAGCGGTGTAGTTACTGAAGAACGGTTGGAATGTATATGCGGCTTCAAACAAAAAACCTAAGCGCCATTTGCCTTTTTCTTTGAACCAAGTGTCGTAAGTTGTTTTGAATTGAAACCAGTTGTGAATTGCTCTGTACGGATCAATGAAAGGCGAAGTTGTGCCCGGAACATAATATTCTTCACCTTGAATGAAGCGCGCAAAGAAACCGAAGTAGGTTCCCGAGCTTGCGTATTGCTTTCTGTTGAGCGTGTTGCGCTCGTAAAGCAAATGCGTTGTCAAATAGTTCAGATCAGTTCGATCGGTCGTATCGGAAGAAATAAATTGATCCGTTTGATAATACAAGTAGCGAAGAAATCCGCCTCCCGTGCCGATAACCAATCTTGTTTTGTTGGTGATTGGCATTCCAATGTTCACTTCACCTATGCGTTCAATCTGCACAAGAAACGGAGGTTTAGTATCAACGAAGTAAGTTGGTGTGCTCTTGTAATAATCGAAACGATTCCATGTGAATTGCGGTTCAATATAGAAGGGAAGTCGTGTAGGGAAATCGATTCTTGTTTTCACTTGAGCGCTGCTGTAAAGTTTACCGAAGTAAGCATTACCCATCAAACTCAAGGAAGGATTTCCGAGTATGTTGTATTGAACACCGATGAAGCCCATATTGATCGGGCGATTGGAGAAGTTGCCGCCGAATTGCGTGAAAAGATTTTTCTCTTTCTTGATGGTCAATTTAAGATCGTAGAATCCGCTGGATTTGTTGTATTTCGCGATCGGATAAATGGATTGAATCTTGTCATCTGCCGCCAGTCGGAAATATCCTGATTTCAATTTATCATTCGGAACAAAGCGTTCTTTTTGTCGCAGCATTTTTCTTACATAAGTTTCCTGCGACTTTTTTATTCCGTTGCCTTCGATTTCAATATTGTCGTAAACGAGCGGAGGTTGTTTCGCTTTGAACGCTGCACGTTTAGCAGCAATTTGCGCAGGATCAGATCTTCGTGACACATTCAGTTTTATGTCTTCGATTTTCCGCATACAAGCTGCGTATCCGCTATCAATTAATTTCTGTGCTGATTCAAAATCAAAAAGTCCGACCCAATCCGCATCGGGTTCAATAACGATTCCGTTTTCACAACGAGGATCGAATTCAGTCGGACTGGTGAGCATTGCTCTTACTTGTGATAATAGATTGTCTTCATCAGGATCAGGAAAGTCAGATGCAACATTACTGCCGATGATAAAATCGGGAAAGAAATCCTGATACATGATGTTGCTCGGGAAGTTGTTATACAAGCCTCCATCAAACAGTAATGTGCCGTTTACACGAATCGGTTTAAGATAAAACGGATAACTCATTGATGCCCGAACAGCTTCACCGAGATCTCCGTTACGAAAAACAACAGATTGTTTTTTTGAAATATCCGAAGCAACACAACGGAAAGGAATAAAAAGACTGTCGAAATTATAATTCGCTGCAGCAGATGCTCCGGCAGTTCTTTCCATCAAAGCGAAATCCATCGGCAAAGGGGAAATTACATTCGTCGGCAAACTTGTGCTTAACGTGGTGTCAGGAGAGATTTTGAAGGTGATCCACGAAGCGTTATCATCTTTCTTTTTGAAGTAGTAAACGTACTGCGGTTCAATAACACCATTCGCCCAACTGTTGAATTCATCTGAAAGAATAGTTTGTTGAATTTCATCAGGCGTATAACCCATGCAATACATGGATCCGATAAGCGCGCCCATTGAAGTGCCGCAGATGTAATCAATCGGAATGTGATTTTCTTCCAGTGCTTTCAGAACTCCTATGTGCGCAATTCCTGAAGCGCCACCACCGCTTAATACAACACCAACTTTTTCCTGTTTTACAGGTTGAGGTTGTGCTGCAAGAATAGATGCAGAGATAAGAAATACAAGCAGAATAAGTGTTCTTAGCATGCCAGTATAAAGATAGGAATTAAACGTCGAGTGAACTTACTGCAATTCTGTAAGCAATTTGTTAAAATAGGAGGGAGATTGAAGCAGACGGGAACCGTACCATGAAAACATTTCTCCGTCAACAAGTTTCACCTGTGTTTGAGGAACCAGTTCCCTGAAATGCTCAAGATGTTTTTCTTTAAATGGATAGGGCTCGCTGGATAGAAGAATCAATTCAGGATTCATGCGTGTGATATGATCATCAGAAAGTTCGGGATAGCGATTATCAGTTGATGCATTTTTCAGTCCGCATTTATTGAGCATATCGTGAATAAATGTTTCCGTTCCTGCGCACATGTTTGGATTGTGCCAAATAAGATAGAGTGTGCGCAGTAACTTATCCGATGTACGAAGAGATTCGAAATTCTGCGCAATCTGCGTCGCAATTTGATCTGCCAAGGAAGACGTTGACGTGAGAATTCCAATGTTGCGAATCATTTGTAATGCATCTTCCAGTGTTGAAATATCACTCATCCAAACTGGAAATTCCTTCTGAAGAATTTCGATTTGTGACTTTTCGTTCTCTTCTTTATTCCCTAGAATCAAATCGGGTTGAAGTTGACGAATAAGTTCTATGTTCAACTGCTTTGTTCCCCCGATACGTGTTTTCGTTCGAAACCAATCTTCAGGATGAATGCAGAACTTCGTTATTCCGACAACTTCTGAATTCAGCTTCAAGTCGAATAGTAACTCCGTTTGAGAGGGAACAAGGGAAACAATTCTCTGCGGTTTCTTTGGCAGGATCAACTTGCGACCCATTTGATCAATCACACTGAGCGGATACTGACTCATATCCGCACGCCCATTATGCATACATCATCTATCTGTGCATGATTTGATTTCCATTGATCAAATTTCTCCGCAAGAAACTTTTGACGAAGCGGATTTTCAAGTGCAGCAGTTTCAGATATGATACTTCGGAATCTGGAATACATCAGTTTTTTACCTTTTTCTCCTCCGAACTGATCGGGATAACCGTCGGAATACGCAACGACAAGATCACCGGGCTCAACATCAATTGATTTTAATGTAAACGGTTTCTCATGCTCGTAAGCGCCAATCGGCTGTTTGTCTGCATCTACTTCCAGCAATTCATTTTTCCTTACAATGTAAATTGAATTGTTGGCGCCACTGAACCAAAGTTTGTTCTCCTTCATATCGATGCAGCACAAAGCAATGTCCATACCGTCACGTTTGAAAGTATCACCCGCCTTTCGTTCTTTATTCAATGATTGTACAACCTGCGTACGCATTTCATTGAGCATCGCTTCCGGTGACAAAATATTTCTCACTTCGAGAATTTCAGTAAGCAAAGTCAACCCCAACATGCTCATAAATCCGCCTGGAACACCGTGGCCGGTACAATCTGCAACGGCAAAATACTTGCGATTTCCTTGCTGGCCCACCCAATAAAAATCACCGCTGACAATATCTCTTGGCCGGAAGAAAATGAAGTGCTCTGTGAAAATTGAGGAAATCGAATCAGGTGCGGGTAACATTGCCTCCTGAATGTTTTTGGCGTAGTTGATACTGTCAGTGATTTCACGATTTACCTCTTCCACCATTTTTTTCTGCTCACTGATAATTTCGTTGGCTCTTTGTTTTTGTCTGTATCCTCTGAATATCAGGAAAACCAATCCGGCAAGCAGAATCAGTCCGATCACAGCAACAGTAAGTATCAATTGCTGTTGTTGGTAGCGTGCTTCCTGAATAGCATCACTTTTTGCGCGTTCGATTCGCGATTCTTCTTTTTCTTTATCAAAACGATGTTGAAGAAAAATTTCAGTTTGACGCTTTGTGTTTTCCGCGTTGTTCAGTGAGTCGCTGAGTTGGCGCACCAGTTGAGAATATCCGAACGCAGTTTTGTAATCTCCTTTGCGCTCGTAAGCATTACATAATATTCTTGCAGCTTCATGTGCTAATCCGGGAGATTGAATAGTGCGCGCAAGTTGTAATGCGCTTTCCGCAAGACTAATTGCTTCGTCGGTATTGCCAAGTTGAAAAAGTGCATTCGCAAGATGGTTTTTCGTATCAGCGGTTTCTTTCTGATCGCCCAATTCCTCGTTGAGTTTCAATGACTGTCTGTAATACTGAACAGCACCGTTCAAGTCTCCGGACAGCTCATTCAGTTTTCCTTTGATTCTGTATCCCCACGCCAAGTGAAACGGGTAATTATTTTCCCATGCCACTTTCAGCGCATCTTCAGTAATGGTTCTTGCCTGCGATGTATCTCCTTTCTGAATAAGAATCGCAGCCATTGTAAGTTCTCCGTCACATGATCTGCTGTAGTCGCCGATTTCTTTTGACAGAGCAATACTCATACGCTGATATTGTTCCGCTTTGTCAAGATCATTCTGTCGCTGATAAATATCACTCATGCCGGCATAAATGAACGCCGTATTGTGTTTGTCTTTTTTCTTCTCGGCAAGATCCAACGCTTGGAGATAAGTTTCAATTGCTTTCGGATAGTTGAATAAATTCGCATGCGCGTCCGCAATTGTACCCATACTTCCGGCAATGATATTTTCTTCGTTTACTTTCCGGGCTGCTTCAATTGATTTCGTGTGATATTCAATGGATGACTTGAAGTCGCCACGCATGTGGTAGTTGTTTCCAATACTGCTGTAGCAGAAAGCTTCTCTATGCAAATCACCAAGTTGTTTGGATAGATTAAGAGCTTTGGTGTGATATTCTAGTGCTTTATCAAAGTCACCTTCGAATAAGTAAGTGTCGCCGATTGTACTCAGGCAGAACGCAATATTTTTCTGATCGTTTGCTGCTTCATAAAGTTTGAGCGCCTTCGTCAGATAAATCACTGCAGTGTCATTCAGTCCTTGCAAGCGATACACATTTCCAATAGCAAGATTGGCTTGCGCTACAAGTAATGAATCTCCGGTTTTATCGGCAAGAGAAAGACTGTTTCGGTAATATATATTCGCTGAATCATACGAATCAAGGTAATAATAGCTCAGTCCGATTTTATGCAACGCATCCGCTTCACCTTTTGCATCTTTCGATTTACGAGAAAGTTCCAGAGCTGTTTTACCATAAGACAACGTCTGTTCCGGATCAATGCTTCGGAATTCAAAAGCAAGTTGATTGTTGATTCGGATCTTATCTTTATTGTCAGAGGCGTTTTTTAGTTCGTGCTGCAACGAATCAATTGCAGGAGATGTTTGAGCGGCTACTGTCGTGGCAGCGAAAAAAAACAACAGCAGGACACGGATGCACATCAATCAAATATAGTCAAATCATCTGAGAATACTCAGCATGTATCAACACAAGGCTTTGATGATATCATGACGTGTGATGATGTACGTCTGATCGGTTTTGAAATCGCGAACTAATACAGCAGGATTTGCAGGTGTAATCATTTCGGAGAGCGATTCTACCGGTGTAGTGATATCTGCAAACGGGAATGCAGATTGCATGATGGCAGAAACTGTTCCTGTGCGACCTTCCGGATTACGCGTGATACATTCAAATACGGCTTGTTCATTCAATGAACCAACAATTCGTCCTCCATCAGTAACGGGAAGCTGAGAGAAGTCTTTATCGCGCATGAGACGCGCTGCTGTTTCAACAGTTGCGTTCAACTCCACTCCGTGAAGCTGCACTTGTTTATTGGTAGAAACAACGTCGCGCGCAGTAAGGCCTTTTCTGTCGAGAAAACCTTTTTCAAGCATCCAATCGTCATTGAACATTTTTCCGAGATAACGTGTGCCGTGATCGTGGAAGATAACAACAACAACATCGTCAGGTCCGAACATGTCTTTCATCTGCACAAGTCCCGCCATTGCAGAACCTGCAGAGTTACCTGCGAAAATTCCTTCTTCTTTGGTGATGCGACGAGTCATCACTGCAGCATCTTTGTCGGTCACTTTCTCGAAGTGATCGATGATGTTGAAGTCAACGTTTTCAGGAAGAAAATCTTCTCCGATACCTTCTGTGATGTACGGATAGATTTCATTCTTGTCGAAGATTCCTGTTTCCTTGTATTTTTTAAAAACCGAACCGTAAGTATCAATTCCGAGAATTTTAATGTTCGGATTTTTTTCTTTCAGATAACGACCCGTTCCGCAAATAGTACCGCCGGTTCCAACACCTACTACAAGATGCGTGATTTTACCTTCTGTCTGATTCCAGATTTCAGGACCGGTTTGTTCGTAATGTGCCTGTGAGTTCGACAGATTGTCGTACTGATTCGGTTTCCACGCATTGGGAACTTCTTTCACCAAACGCGATGAAACGGAATAGTATGAACGCGGATCTTCAGGGTCAACGTTGGTAGGACAAACGATTACATCTGCACCGAATGCGCGCAATGCATCCACCTTTTCCTTGGACTGTTTATCCGTCGTGGTGAAAATACATTTGTAACCTTTGATGATTGCAGCGATCGCAAGACCCATTCCTGTGTTGCCGGAAGTTCCTTCAATGATGGTTCCGCCGGGCTTAAGACGACCGTCTTTCTCAGCATCTTCAACCATTTTAAGCGCCATGCGATCTTTGATTGAATTTCCCGGATTGAAAGTTTCCACTTTCGCATACACTTTTGCGTTTACATCTTTGGTGATGTTATTGATACGCACAAGCGGTGTTTGTCCGATAGCGCCGAGGATATTGTCGAATACGAGTTTTGATGGATTCACTTCTTTGGATTTTGGGTGAGCAAAATTAACGTTTTTCCCTTACCGAAGCGGAACGATTTCCCGGATTTAAAGCTTGTCTTTACTCAGAAATCACATTGTGTGCCGCTACCGTATTCTCAACACTTCGTTTCTGTCGAATATCATGTGCCACAATGATCGCAATACATGTAAAAACCAAGGCGGCCATTTTGTCGCTGTCCAGAAATGCATTGAACGCACCGTGAACATAAAAAGTAATCAATCCGAGTAATGCGCCTGTAACTGCCAATTTGTATTTCATGATTTTTTCGCGGTAAATAACCCGCATTCCGCTGGCAATTACGTAGAAAACCAAAATCACAAAAAGTATAAATCCCGGAAATCCTGTTTCGGAAAGTTGAGTCATAAATTCTGAATGGGCATGACCGCGATTGCCAGAAAATGTACTGATACGTGTCATTTCACCTCTGCGCTGATATTGTCCGTATTCGAATTGATACATTCCCGGCCCAAATCCTGTGAACGGTTTATCAATTGCCATTCTCCATGCGCACAACCATCTGTTGATTCGTTCCGTGTTGGAAGCGTCTGATTGAATGTTTGTGACAGACATCAAGTGATTTCCAACATCTTCTTTTTGATTGCTGATTGCATCGTTGTTACTGATGCGGTTGTAAATATCATCACTGTACGCGAAAATAATGCTGCCCACCACAATCAATAACGCAAGAATGCTCCGAAACCTGACTTTAAAAATCAGCATGATTCCCATAATCAGGGCAACCGCAAGACTTATCCATGCGGCGCGTGAATAGGATAGAACTTCAGCAACAAAAAGAAATGCGGTCAAGCTGATCAACAGAATTTGCTGCCAGATTTTAAATCGAAATATGCCAATGGAGAATGATATTATCGTCATCATAGGAAGCAGCAATGCTAATGCCGCGCCATAGATCGTGTGATCATTAAAGTACGGATGGGTCATTTTGTAAGCGGTTCGCAGAGAGAATCCGAATCGAGCATGAAATATGAAGGAACTTATGATCGGCCAAATGAATCCGACTGCATATAAAACGATTACCCAATGATAACGCATGTTATATTTCAGAAAAACATAAATTGCCATGAGCAGATACATTGACACGAACAAGAAG
>Ga0172372_10003193_pt1 | contig 24340 bp, 23 predicted proteins | sample LakKiv5m_2_FD_114544 | JGI IMG/M metagenome (GOLD analysis project Ga0172372, IMG submission 114544) | Freshwater microbial communities from Kabuno Bay, South-Kivu, Congo - kab_092012_9.5m | ecosystem: Environmental > Aquatic > Freshwater > Lake | place: Democratic Republic of the Congo...
CTCGTCAGTCGCGTGTCTCGACACGCTCCTTCCTCGCGAATCGCGCGTCGAGCGCGCTCGTCAACCGCGGCCCGGCTGAGCTTCGCCTGCTCGGTCCGGCTTTCGCAGCAGCCTGCTAGTCCCTCGCCACGCCGTTTTGATCTCGACCGGCTGGTCAGAACGCGGTAGTACGAGCGCGCCGCCCCTCGTGTGACGAGGCCCAGCCGCGGCGACTCGGGGTACCCCCGGAAGATCCCTCGTCCTTCCTGGCTCGGTCGCATCGGTCAAGGTTTCGTTGACATCATCGTGTCATGGCGGCTACCTTTTGCCGTGCGGCGCGTCTGCGCCGAACCCTGGAGCCCCATGCGCCGCCTCAGCCTGCTCTCTCTCGCGGTTCCGCTCAGCCTCGTCGGCTGCACCAAGACCGAAGTCATCATCACCGAGATCGCCTACCCCGACATGCTGCTGAGCCAGTCGTCGGTCGAGTTCGGGACGGCGCAGTGGGGTGAGACGGTCGAGCGGACGGTCACGCTCACCCAGAACGGGATCTCGAAGGACGGCCTCGGGATGACCATGGGCGTGCAGAGCGTCGAGATCGTCCAGGGAACGGGCACCAGCTTCTCCGTCTCCTACGATCTGGCCGAGATGGTCTGCCCGGAACGCGCCGCCACCGAGGACACCGCGGCCACCACCACGGCCACCGCCAAGGAAGTGGACGTGGACACCGGTTCGACCGACACCGGCACCACCGGCACCGACACCGCGAACACGGGCACCACCACCCCGGACGGCACCGTCCCCGAAGGGCTCCTGTTCACGATGGAGTACGGCTGCTCCATCCCCCTCCACATCCGCTACTCGCCCAACGAAGTGGGCGACATCTGGGCCGGGCTGGTGGTGAGCACCGCCGCCGCCACGCTCCCGGAGGACGCGGAAGAGGACGCGCTGCCCGAGTACCAGAAGGACCCCGAGCACAGCCGTCAGGTCGTGTTCCTCCACGGCCAGGCCGATCATGCCTCGGGCACGCTCGTGGTCCGGCCGCGCACCTACGACTTCGGCTACGTCAACGCCGACGACCCGGAAGAGCACTACGCCTACATCGAGCTCCAGAACGTGGGCGACGGGGACGTCACCATCAACTCGGTGGCGCTGTCGGACAGCTGCGACGCGGCCTTCCGTCTCGACACCGCGCCGGCCTCCGGCACCGTCATCTCGCCGGACCAGACCGGCCTGGTCGCGGTCGAGTTCGACCCGGACGACACCAACGGGAGCTACTGCGAGCTCTTCATCACCTCGGACGACGCCGCCAACCCCGAGGTGGACGTCATCCTCCTCGGCAACTCCGGGGACGACGCCTCGAACTCGGCGCCCACCGCCGCCATCCGGGCTCCCGACAACGGCTACCGGTACTCCACCATCCGCGACCTCACCCTCGAGGTCAACATCTTCGACGTGGACCAGCCGGCGCCCACGCTCGGCTGCAAGATCAAGAGCGCCGTCCTCCAGGTCGCCAACCTGGTCACGTGCGAGGCCCCGGACGACTCCGGTCACTTCTGGGTCACCATCCCCCGCGAGGATCTGGACGACGGCGTGGACACCCTCGTCCTGACCGTCACGGACGCCAACGGCCAGACCACCAACGCCTCGGTCTCCGTGCTGATCGACACCGACTACCCGGCCGACGATGACGACGGCGACGGCTACGGCCCCGCCTCCGACCCCGCGGACTGCGACGACGCGAACGGGATGTCCTACCCCTACGCGGCCGAGGTGTTCGACGGCGCCGACAACGACTGCGACGGGATCGTGGACGAGGGCACCGAGGGCTACGACGACGACGGCGACGGCCTCTCCGAGATCGACGGCGACTGCAACGACTTCAACGAGACCGCCCTTCCCGGCGCCCCCGAGCGCGGGGACGGCGTGGACAACGACTGCGACGGGCTCGTCGACGAGGGCACCACCCTCTACGACGACGACGGCGACGGCTACGCCGAGGTCAACGGCGACTGCGACGACGGCGACCCGCTCGTGAACCCCGCCGCCACCGAGGTGTGCGACGGCGTGGACAACGACTGCGACACCCTGGTCGACCGGGCCGACGGCTGCGTCGAGACCGACTCCGACCCGGAGATCGTCGGAGAGATCCGCGCCACCGACGCGAACGCCTGCCTCGAGGGCGAGACGGTCACGGTGGAGGTGAAGGCCATCGACCAGGACGGCGACCCACTCACCTACCTGTGGTCCTCCGACGCCGGCGACGACGCCACGCGCTTCGACAACCCGACCTCGCCCGTGACCCACTGGGTCTGCCCCGAGCTCGACGAGAACAGCGGCGGCAAGGCGTTCAGCCTCAACGCCAACGTCTTCGACGACGACGGCGGCTCCGACTACGGCTTCGTCAAGATCGCCGTGTACCCCTCGGACTTCGAGGAGCTGCACGAGCCGTTCGAGAAGGTCGAGTACGTGGAGAGCGAGGGCTGCTCCACCTCGGGTTCGACGCCGAGCGCCCTCCTCGTGGTGGGCGGCGCGCTCGCGGCCTCCCTGATCCGTCGGCGCCGCAGCTAGCGGGCTACCCCGGCCAGAGCTGACCGATCGCGGCGGCGACCGCGGTCGGGGTGCGCTGGATCCAGGGGCCGAGCCCCATCGGCGTGAACCCGGCCGCGGCGAGTCGTGCCCCTTCCTCGGGGGACCAGCCGCCTTCGGGCCCGATGGCCACCGCCGCCGGTTCTTCGGTGGCGGGGGCGGGCCGCGCGCCAGGGACGGCGACGTGGCGCCGGGCCGGCAGGGGCCGCGCGAGCGCCGCGGCGAGCGTCATGGGGCCGACGAGCACGAGGGGGGAGCCGCTGCCGCTCTGGGTCATGGCCGCGCGCACCACCCGGTCGAGCCGGTCGGCGCGGAGGCTGCCGGGCGGGGAGCGGTCGGCGTCCACGACGAGGCACTCGGACACGCCCACCTCGACCGCGAGGGTGACCGCCTCCTCCAGCGCCGGCCCGCGCGGGCGCCCCAACACCAGCACGCGCCCGGGCTGCGGGCGGTCGGGGAGCAGCTCGTGGACCTCGACCACCGCCAGGGGGGTGGCGTCCACCAGCCGTCCCCGGGCGCGACGCCCCGCGCCGTCGACGAGCTCCACGAGGGCGTCGCGGGCCACGCGCTGCACGTGGAGGAGGTGGTGGGACCCGGGGGCGTCCACCGTGACCCGCTCCCCCACGGGCGGGACGCGGGGCACCACGACGCGGTTCACGGTCCGCCGAACACGAGCGAGGTCCAGTCGTCGTCGGCCTGCTCCTCGAGGAGGGGCCTGGCCGCCAAGGCCTCGCGCACCATCCAGGCCCGGTCGCTGAGGATGCCGGCGCAGGCGATGGGCCCGGCGGCCACCCGGAGGAGGTCGGGGGCGAGCGCGGCGAGCACCTCCGCGTAGAGGTTGGCGACCACCAGGTCGAAGGAGCCGGTGACCTCTGAGAGCGGCGTGGTGTCGAAGCGGACTTCGAGGGCGTTCTGCGCGGCGGCCCGGCGGGCGGCCGCGATCGCGTCGGGGTCGGTGTCGATCCCCCAGGCGTCCATGCCCAGGCGCGCCCCGGCCAGGGCGAGGATGCCGGAGCCGCAGCCCACGTCGAGGAGGCGGCCGCCGGGCCGGACATGGCGGTCCACCGCCTGCAGGCAGGCGCGGGTGGTGACGTGCTCGCCCGTTCCGAAGGCGTTGCCGGGCTCGATCAGGAGCGCCCCCTCGATCCCGTGCCAGGGCGCGGCCACCACCAGGCGCTCGGAGATGTGCACCGGCTCGAAGTGCTCCTTCCAGGTCTCGGCCCAGTCCTGCTCGAGCTCCTCGGACCACTCCGGGTCGCCAATGGCACGCCCGGCGAGGGCCCGGTCAACCGCCTCCTCGGCCGGGCGCTCCGCGAACCACGCCCGCAGGAGCACCTGCCGGGGCGGGCGCTGGACGACCCCGCGATCCCAGGGCTGCCGGTAGCGGGGCACGAACCCCGGGGGCGGCTGCTCTTCGACGCCCACCGCGCCGAGCCCCACGAGCGCGGTGGAGACGGCGGCCGCGAGGGGACGCGGCACGAGCACGGCGAGCGCCTGCCAGCGGCCGTCCATGGTGCGGCTAGCGCTCGTCCTGGGGCGGCGGTGGAGCGGGCAGCGGCGTACCCGCGCGGGCCGCGGCGAGGACGGCGGCGATCTCCTCGCCGTCCCCCTTGAGCCGCACCCACTGGTCCCCGAAGGCGCCGAGCAGGTACACCGAGGGGGTGCCCGTGACGCCGGCCTTGCCGCCCGCTTCGATGTCTGCGATGACCGACGCGCCGGTCTCGGGCTTGGCCATGCAGGCCTCGAAGGCGGCGGCGTCCAGGGAGAGCTGCCCCACCATGAACTGGATGTCGCTCTTGCCCAGGTAGTCCTGGTTCTTGAACATCTGCGCGGAGAGCTCCCAGAAGCGACCCTGCTCGCGCGCGCACTCGCCCGCGGCGGCCGCGAGGCAGGCCTGGGTGTGTCCGGGCCCGCCCACGAAGCGGTTGCACTGGTTCGAGATCGGGTAGTTCCGGTAGACGAGCTTCACGTCCTGGTTGACCGGGTCGGCCAGGAGCTCCTTCAGCTCGTCCGACATGAACTGGCAGTGCGGGCACTGGAAGTCCGCCCACTCCACCAGCGTGAAGCGGGCCGAGGGGTTGCCGGTGACCGGGTCGGTGGGGCCGTACTCCACGGTGCCGCGGGCCTGTTCGTAGAGGGCGGCGAGGTTCGTGGGGCGGCTGCTCCCGCCGCCTCCGCCGCCGCCGGGTACCGTCTCCACCTCGCCGGCGTTGCGGTAGGCGAACACCCCGATGAGGTACACGGCGAGCCCGGCGATGACCGCGCCGCCCACCTGGCCCCCGATCCCGGATCGGCTGGAGGGATCGCGGACGAGCTCGACCACGGCCGCGCCGAGGATGACCAGGTTCAGCGCGTAGGTCGTGACGCAGAAGACGCAGCCGGCCCCCATCCGCATCATCTGGTAGCCGAGGAAGGCGTCGAAGCAGACGGCGAGCCCGGAGATGGCGGCGATCAGCGGAACCGCGCCGCCCTTCCCCTGCGACCACTGCCAGCCGAGCCAGGCCAGGGCGGCGTAGGCCCCCAGCCCGAAGAGCGCGATGGGCACCCCCCCCACCTCGGACCAGCGGCTCGAGTTCACCACCTGGCAGTTCCACGTCTCGTTGACCGCGCAGAGGGTGCCGGCGTCGGCGTTGCCGTGTTCGTAGGCGAGCCAGCCGGCGATGCACGCTCCGGCGAGCGCCGAGACGATGACGCCGAAGGGGCGGCGAATGCCCGCCACGGCGCCGCAGGCGAGGACCAGGGCGACCAGCCCGGCCACGAGCCCGGTCGTGGACTCCGCGGCCGGCGCGCCCTCCGAGGCCCACGCGGCCCCGGTTCCGATGATCAACAGCATCCGCACTCCGCTACGAGAGAGTCGGGCGAGTATCGCGCCGAACGCGGGCCCGCCGCCGTTCTGACAGGACGTGGCGAGCGGGTCCGGAGCCGCGGGGCCGGCGGCTATCGACGGATGGCGCGGGCCGCCTCGCGGCGATCCTCGGCCGCGCGCACGGCCTGGCGCTTGTCGTGTACGCGGCGCCCGCGGCCGAGCGCGAACTCCAGCTTGCACCAGGGGCCCTGGAAGTAGAGCTGCAGGGGGACGAGGGTGAGGCCCCGCTCCTTCACCTTCTGCCGCAGCTTCCGGGCCTCCTGGGCGTGGAGCAGCAGCGGGCGGGGGCGGGTGGGCTCGTGGTTCTGCCGGTTGGCCTGCTCGTACGGGGGGATGTGCGCCCCCATCAGCACCGCGCGGCCGTGCTCGTCGAAGGCCACCCAGGCCTCCTCGATGGACGACCGCCCCTGACGAAGGCTCTTCACCTCCGAGCCGAGCAGCACCAGCCCCGCCTCGAAGGTCTCGAGGAGGTCGAAGGCATGTCGCGCCTTTCGGTTCTGGGCGACGTTCCGGCGTTCGGTCTTGGGAGTGGACACGGCAGCTGCGGCTATCCGGTGCCTGTCCGGTCGGCCCGGGGCCGCCCTTTTCCAAACGTGTGGGAAATTATGGATCCAGGTGGAATCTGGTGGGACCACGTGGTACCTTTCCACAGGGGTCGTTCCCCTCGCGAAGGCGCCCGCGATGTTGGATCTCCGCTTCAACCAGCCGCTGACCGTGGATCCGAAGGGACGGGTCACGCTGCCCCTGCGCCTGCAGAACCGGCTCGAGGTCGAGCGTACGCGCGCCCTCGTCGTGATCGTCTGGGGCCAGCACCTGCGCCTCTACACCCACCGCGACTTCACCGACCGGGTGGAGGCCCGCTTCCGCGACCTGGACAGCTTCGATCCCGCGCAGGAGGCCCTCCAGCGGCGGGTCCTGGGCTGGGCCACCGAGGTCGAGGTGGACACCGCGGGTCGGGTCAACCTCCCGGCGCACCTGCGCCAGATGGCGGGGATCGAGCGCGACGTGCTCGCGGTCTCCCTGGCGGACCGCCTGGAGATCTGGGACGCGGCGCGCTTCCAGGCCTGGTGGGCCCAGAACGGCGGGGCCGGTGCGTGACTTCCACCACCTCCCCGTCCTGCTCGACGACGTGGTGTCGCTCCTGGCGCCGCGGCGCGACGCGTACGTCGTCGACGGCACCCTGGGCGGCGGTGGCCACGCCGAGGCGCTCCTCGAGGCCGGCGTCCGGCTGCTCGGTCTCGACCGCGATCCCGACGCGCTCGCCGCGGCCGGCGCGCGCCTGGCTCGCTTCGGCGACCGGGTCCGCCTCGTCCACGCCCGCTACTCCGAGCTCCCGGGGCTGCTCGCCGCGCCGCCCGACGGCATCCTCCTCGACCTCGGCGTCTCCTCGCCGCAGCTGGACCGGCCCGAGCGGGGCTTCTCCTTTCGGAACGACGGACCGCTCGACCTCCGCATGGACCCCACGCGGGGCGAGCCGGCCTGGGCCTGGCTGGACCACGTCGATGAGGCCGAGCTGGCCGACGTCATCTGGCGCTACGGGGAGGAGCGTCGCTCCCGCGCCATCGCGCGCGCCGTCGTCGCCGCCCGGCCCCTGCGGCGAACGGTCGAGCTCGCCGAGCTGGTCGCGCGCACGCTCCCGGGTCGGCACCCCATCCACCCGGCCACCCGCACCTTCCAGGCGCTCCGGATCCACGTCAACGACGAACTGGGCGAGCTGGACCGCGCGCTGTCGTCCTTCCCGGCGCTGCTCGCGCCCGGCGGGAGGTTCGCGGTGATCAGCTTCCACTCCCTCGAGGACCGCCCCGTGAAGGAGCGCTTCCGCGCGCTCGCGGGCGAGGGCACCGAGCGCGACCTCTACGGCAACCCGCTCGTCCCGCCGGCCTTCCGCCTCGTCGAGCGGCGTGCCCGCCTCGGCGAGACCGACCCCAACCCCCGTGCCCGTTCCGCCCGACTGAGGGCGATCGAGAGGCTCCCATGACGGCTCCCACCGCGCTGCAGTCGGTCCTCGCCTCCGCCCGTGCCCAGGGCATGCGCGTCCGCACGCTCGCCGCCGCCCCTGTGGCGGAGGTGGCGCTGCCCGACTTCGCGCAGCTCCTCCGGGTGATGTCGGTCACCGTTGTGGTGGCGGTGGCGACCGCGATCATGGTGTGGACGCGCGTCGAGGTGCGCACCAGCGCCGCGGCCCTGTCCACGCTGCGGAGCCAGCTCGCGGCCGCCCAGGTGGAGCACGACCGCCTCGCGCTCGAGCGCGCGCTCCTCCGGCAGCCCGGCCGGCTCCAGGCCGACGCCGACCGGCTCGGCCTCGTCGCCCCCGTGGCCGTGATGGCCGTGGAGGGTGCGCGGTGAAGCGTCCGCCCGCCCGTCGGTCGAGCACGCGGCTGGTGCCTCTGGGCGCCCGGCCGAAGGTGTCGGCCCAGGAGCTGGAGCGCCGGGTCCTCGACGAGAGCCGGGGCCGCGTCCGCGTGGTGGTCGTGGCCCTCGCGCTCTTCCTCGGCGCGCTCCTCATCCGGGCCGGGGTCGTGATGACCATGCCGGATGAGCGGCTCGCCCGCCTGGACCAGATCCAGTTCCGGTCGGCGGTGGAGCTCCAGGGCCAGCGCGGCCCGCTTTTGGACCGCAACGGCCGCGTGCTGGCCTGGACGGTCGAGCTCCCCAGCCTCTACGCGGACCCGTCGCGCTTCCCCGCGCACGAGCTCGACCGGAGGGTGCCCGAGATCGCCGCGCTGGTGGGGCGGGACGAGGCGTGGGTACGCGCCCGCCTGACCAAGCCGAAGGCCCGCGAGGTCAAGCTGGGCGACGCCCTGGACCCCGAGAAGGTGGCCGCCGTCCGGGTCGGCCTCGGCCGGGACCAGCTCTGGACGCGCAACGAGCCGGTTCGCTACTACCCGGGTCGGGAGCTGGGGGCGCCGCTCCTCGGGTACGTGGCGAACGACGGCTCGGGCGCCGCCGGCCTGGAGAAGGTGCTCGAGCGTGAGCTCGCGGGGCAGACCTACCGGATCCTGCGGGTACGGGACCGGAAGGACCGCGCGGTGGAAGCCGGCGCGGACGGCGCGCGGCTGGCGCAGGCCGGCCACGGGGTGCGCCTCACGCTGGACGCCGCGATCCAGCACGCCACCGAGCGGGCGCTCCAGAACGCGATGATCGCCTCCGCCCCCGATGCCGCGATGGCCGTGGTGATGGACGTCCGCACCGGCGCCATCCTCGCCCTGGCCACGACCCCGGCGGGCAACGCGAACGACGGCGAGGCGCGCGCCCAGCAGGAGCTGTTCAAGAACCGGCCCGCGATGGACCAGCTGGAACCCGGCTCGGTCATGAAGCCCTTCGTGGCCGCGGCGGCCATCGAGGAGGGGCTCGTCGCCGCCGAGGACACCATCGACTGCGAGCTCGGCTCCTGGGTCGTGGGCGACAAGACCATCCGGGACGACCACCCCAAGGGCGTGATCACCGTGACCGAGGTGATCAAGTACTCGAGCAACATCGGGGCGGCCAAGCTCGGCTTCAAGCTGGGGGCCGGTCGCACGCTGGGCTACCTCAAGCAGTTCGGCTTCGGGCGGTCCACCGGCCTCGGGCTCCCCGGCGAGGTCGCGGGGATGATGCGCTCCCCGAACAACATCCGGCCGATCGAACTCGCCACCACCTCGTTCGGGCAGGGGGTGACCGCCTCGGCCATCCAGCTCGCGTCCGCGGTCGCCACCCTGGCGAACGGCGGGGTGCGCATGCAGCCGCGGCTCGTCGACGCCATCCTGGACCGCTTCGGGCAGGAGGAGAGCGTCCGTGAGCCTCGCGTCGACCGTCGGGTCGTCTCCGAGGAGACCGCCCGTACCGTGACCCTGATGATGGAGACCGTCACCGAGGAGCACGGCACGGGGACCCGCGCCCGCGTCCCCGGGTACCGGGTGGCGGGGAAGACGGGCACCGCGCAGAAGGTCGAGGGGAACGGCTACAGCCCCACCAAGCGGGTCTCCTCCTACGTCGGCTTCCTGCCCGCGGATCGCCCCGAGATCGCCGTCGCGGTGGTCGTGGACAACCCCACCAAGGGCTCCAAGTACGGAGGCATCGTCGCCGCGCCGGTGTTCGCCGAGGTGGGCGCCTTCGCGATGGAGTACCTCGGCGTACCCCCGGATCCGACCCCTCCGCCGACGGCCGAGGACGGGGCGCCGCTGCTGGTGGCCGTGGCCCCGGCCGCGGAGCCCGCCCCCGCCGCCACGCGCGACCCGCTGGTGCTCACCGCCGACGGGACCGGGGGGTGGGTCCTGCCCGACCTCACCGGCCGCAGCGTCCGGGCCGCGGTGGGCGCGCTCGCCCCCGGGGGGCTCCAGGTCGCGGTCGAGGGGGAAGGCCGCCTCGTCGCCCAGAACCCTCCTGCTGGCGCCGCGGTGCTCCCGGGCACCACCGTCAGCCTTCGCTTCGATTCGCTCTTTCCCATCTCGATCCCTTAGGACCGCCGCCGAACAAGCGCGCGTCCGCGCCCGTCCCAGGGGCGCGGAACGCCGAACGTCGCTCGGGCACCCACGGAGGTAGACCCACGCCGGAGCCGCGACCCACCGTCGCTCCGCACCTCCGCCGCGAGATCGGCCTCGGCACGCAGTTGGTAGTACAGGCAGGTAGACCGGCGGCGGTCCTCTGGGGGATCCCTTCCGCGCACGCGTCCGCGTGCGCCCCCTTCCTCCCACTTCTTCTTCCTCCCTCCTCCCCTCGATCCCCGTGCTCCTCTCCGACCTGCTCGACCGGGTCTGCGACCCGCGGATGCCGTGCCGCGTCGTCCGCGGGCCGGCAGACCGTGCCGTGGGCCGGGTCACCGACCGCGACACCGACGTGCGGCCGGGCGACGTGTTCGTGGCCCTGGCCGGCGCCCGGGTGGATGGGCACGACCGGGTGGGGGGCCTGGCCCACGCGGGCGCGCTGGTGGTCGAGCGGGGCGTGGAGGCGCCGCCGGGACCGGCGGTGGTGGAGGTGGAGAGCACGCGCCGGGCCCTCCCCCACCTCGCGGCCGCCCGGCTGGGCAACCCCGGGGCGGCGGTGAAGGTGGTGGGCATCACCGGCACCAACGGCAAGACGAGCACCAGCTTCCTCGTGGCCGCGATGGCCCGCGCCGCGGGGCTGACCCCCGGGATCATCGGCACGACGGGGCACTTCGTGGGGGACGTCGAGCTGCCGGCCAGCCACACCACCCCGGGCGCGGTGGAGACCCAGGAGCTCCTCGCCCGCATGCGGGACGCCGGTTGCGGCCTCGTGGCCATGGAGGTCTCCTCCATCGGGCTCGCCGCCTTCCGCGCCGACGCCATCCCCTTCGCCGCGGCGGTGTTCACCAATCTCAGCCGCGATCACCTCGACTGGCACGGCACGATGGAGGCCTACCAGGCCGCGAAGGGGCGGCTCTTCCACGAGCTGCTCGCCGGAACCGCGGTCCTCAACGCGCGGGATCCCGCCGCGAAGGCCATGGTCCCGGCCGGGCACCCCGTCTGGTGGTTCAACGACGGGGACCTCCGCGCCGAGGCGGTGGAGCTGCGCGCCTCGGGCACCCGCGCGCGCTTCCACACGCCCGCCGGAGACTTCGAAGGGAGCCTGTCGCTCGTGGGCGCCCACAACGTGGAGAACGCGCTCGGGGCGCTGGGTGGGGCGCTCGCCGTCGGGGTGCCGCTGGACGCCTGCGCGGCCGGCCTGGCCGGTCTGCCGGCGGTGCCCGGGCGGCTCGAGGCCGTGCCGAACGGCCGAGGCTACGCGGTCCTGGTGGACTACGCCCACACCGACGACGCGCTGGCCCGGGTGCTCGCCACCCTCCGCACCCTCGGTCCGCGCCGGATCCTGACCGTGTTCGGGTGCGGCGGGGACCGCGACCGGGGCAAGCGCCCGCTCATGGGAGCCGCCGCCGCCGCCGGCAGCGACCTCGTGGTGGTCACCTCGGACAACCCCCGCACCGAGGACCCGATGGCCATCATCGCCGACATCCTCCCGGGCGTGGGGGCGACCCCCTGCCGCGTGGAGCCCGATCGGCGCGCGGCGATCGCGTACGCGCTCGGCGAGGCCCGCCCCGGGGACATCGTGCTCCTCGCCGGGAAAGGCCACGAGCGTACGCAGAGCGTCGGCACCAACGCCCTCCCCTTCGACGACCGCGCCGTCGCCGCGGAGCTGCTCGCATGATCTTCTCCGGCTCCGAGATCGCCGCCGCCACCGGCGGCACCCTGGTCCGAGACGGCGCCGCCGGCCCGGTGTCCACCGACTCGCGCCGGGTGCCCCCGGGGGCCTGGTTCGTCGCGCTGGTGGGCGATCGCTTCGACGGGCACGACTTCCTCGCCCATGCCCGCGCCGCCGGGTGTGCCGGCGCGGTGGTGAGCCGGGCCCCGGACGGGTGGGACGCCGGCCTGGTGGTGGTCCCCGACACCCTGCTGGCGCTGCAGGACCTCGGGCGGGCCGTGCGCCGGCAGTTCGACGGGCCGGTGGTGGGCATCACCGGGAGCGCGGGCAAGACCACCACCCGGGGCATGGTGGTGGAGGTGCTGCGCGAGCGGGGTCGCGTCCACCACACCGAGGGGAACCTCAACAACCACATCGGGGTGCCGCTCACGCTGTGCGCCACGCCGCCCGACGCCGAGCTCCTGGTGGTGGAGATGGGGATGAACCACCCCGGCGAGATCGCGGTGCTCCAGGACGTCGCGGCCCCGGATGTGCGGCTCATCACCAACGTCGGGCCCGCCCACGTGGAGGGGTGCGGGTCCATCGAGGGGGTCGCCGCCGCGAAGCAGGAGCTCTTCGACGGGGCGCGCGCGGGCGACGTCGTCTGCGTGAACGACGACGACCCCTACGTCCGCGAGATGCCTCTGCCCGCGCACGCGCGCGTGGTTCACTACGGCCGCGGCGAGCACTGCCTCGTGCGGCTCACCGACGTCGCCATCGACGCCGAGCGCCTCCAGACGCGTCTCCGGGTGGAGACCCCCGACGGGGTGGTCCGCGCCGTGCTGGGGACGCCGGGGGTGCACCTCGCCGAGAACGCGGTGGCGGCGGTGGCCGTCGGCTTCGTGCTGCGGGTGTCGCCCGAGCGGATGGGCCCGGCCCTGTCGCGGTTCACGCCGGAGGGCATGCGCAACCGGGTCGAGCGGATCGGGGGGGTGGTGCTGATGGACGATGCCTACAACGCCAACCCGGTCTCCATGGCCGCCGCCCTGCGCACGCTGTCGGCGCTGCCGGGCCGCCGGGTCGCGGTCCTGGGCGACATGCTGGAGCTCGGGTCGGCCGAGGCGCAGTCCCACCGGGACGTGCTCTCCATCGCCCGCGCGCTGCCGATCCAGCGGGTGATGGTGACGGGGGCGCGGATGAACGAGGCGGCTCGTCCGCCGGCCGAGGCCTACCCCGACGTGGACGCCCTGATCGTGGCGCTCCTCGCCGATCTGGCCCCCGGCGACTCGGTGCTGGTGAAGGGGTCTCGCGGCGCCCGCATGGAGCGGGTGCTCGACGCGGTGCGCGCGCAGCTGGCGCGCGGGGGGGACACGTGCTCTACCACCTCTTGAACCCGCTGGGCGGGCCGTTCAACGTCTTCCGCTACATCACCTTCCGGGCGGCGTGCGCCACGCTGACCGCGCTGATCCTGGCGTACGTGCTCTACCCCCACTTCATCGAGTGGATGCGGCGCCGGCGGCTCGAGCAGATCATCCGCACCGACGGCCCGCAGGCGCACGTCGAGAACAAGGTCGGGACCCCCACGATGGGGGGGATCGTGATCCACCTCGCCATTCTCGTGGCGACCGTGTTGTGGGCCCGCGCGGACGAGCTCCTGGTGTGGATCGTGGTCGGGATCACCCTCGGCTACTCGCTGATCGGGCTCTACGACGACTGGAAGAAGGTCATGGAGCGCTCGTCCGACGGGTTGGCCGGCCGCTGGAAGCTCTTCTGGCAGACCAGCATCGCGGCCGCGGTGTTCGGCGTGGCCTTCGCGACGGGCCGGATGGACGCGACCCTGCACGTCCCCTTCTACAAGCACGCGCTCATCGACTTCGCCGAGCTGTGGCCGGGGGCGCCCGACGCCTTCGGGTGGATCTACGTCGCCTTCGCCGTCTTCGTCTGCGTGGCCTTCTCGAACGCCGTCAACCTCACCGACGGCCTGGACGGGCTCGCCATCGGGGGCGCGATGACCAGCGCGTCGACCTTCGGCGTGCTCACCTACGTGGCCGGGCACGCCGCGTTCTCCGGGTACCTCAACGTGCCCTACGTGGAGGGGGCGGGGGAGCTGTCCATCTTCATGCTGGCGCTGGTGGGCGCCGGCCTCGGCTTCCTCTGGTTCAACGCCTACCCGGCCCAGGTGTTCATGGGGGACGTGGGCTCGCTGGGGTTGGGGGGTGCGCTCGGGGCGGTCGCGGTGCTCACCAAGAACGAGTTCCTGATGGCGCTGGTGGGCGGCGTGTTCGTCCTCGAGGCGGCCTCGGTGCTCATCCAGGTGGTGAGCTTCAAGACGCGCGGCAAGCGGGTCTTCCTCATGGCCCCCATCCACCACCACTACGAGAAGCAGGGCTGGTCCGAGCCGAAGATCATCGTCCGCTTCTGGATCATCTCCATCCTCCTCGCGCTGGTGGCGCTCTCCACCCTGAAGCTGCGGTGAAGCTCGCCGGCCGCCGGGTGCTGGTGGTGGGCATGGCCCGCTCCGGCGTCGCCGCGGCCGCCGCGGCGGTGCGGGCCGGCGCGCGGGTCACCTGTGCCGACCTGCGGGCCGATGCCCCGCGGGTCCCCGGCACCGAGGCCCACCACGGCCCCCACGACCGTCGCGACTTCCTCGAGGCCGACGTGGTGGTGGTGAGCCCGGGCGTGCCCGCCGCCCAACCCGACGTGGCCGCCGCGGTGGCCGCGGGTCGCACCGTGCTGGGGGAGCTCGCCTTCGCCTGGGAGCTCCTCGCCGCCGACCCCGCCGGGGCCCCGCTGCTCCTCGCGGTGTCCGGCACCAACGGCAAGTCCACCGCCACCTGGCTCCTCGGGCAGCTGCTCGAGCGCGCGGGGCGCCGCACCTTCACCGGGGGCAACCTCGGGCGACCGCTCTCCGAGGCGGTGGGCGGCGGCCACGACGCGCTGGCGGTGGAGGTCTCCTCCTACCAGATGGAGCTCCCCGGCCGCTTCCATCCCCGGGCGGCGGCCATCCTGAACCTCACCCCGGACCACCTGGAGCGGCACGGCTCGATGGACGCCTACGGCGCCCACAAGTGCCGCATGTTCGCCCAGATGGGCCCGGGGGACGCGCAGATCCTCCCCGCCGAGGACGCGCGGCTGAACCGGCTCGCCTCCACCCTGCCGGGGAAGCGCCTCTGGCTCGGGGTGGTGCCCGGGGTGCACCTCCGCCCCGACCGCTTCACCTTCGTGGACGCGGGCGACGACGGGGAGCTCTCCCTCGACGGCTTCACCCTCCCCGGGGCGCACAACCGCGCCAACCTCGCCGCCGCCTGCCTGCTCGCGCTGGCCGGTGGCCTGCGCCGCGACGAGTTGCACGTCGCGGGACTCACCGGCCTGCCCCACCGGATGGAGCTGGTGCGCGAGCACGGCCAGGTCCGGTGGATCGACGACAGCAAGGCCACGAACGTCGAGGCCGCCCTCGCCGCGCTCTCCGGTCTGGACCGCCCGCTCGTCGCCCTCCTGGGAGGGCAGGGGAAGAGCGGCGCCGCCTACGACCGCCTCGTCGCCCCGCTGCGGTCCGCGCGGGTCATCACCTTCGGCGCCTCCGGCCCCACCATCGCCACGGCGCTCCGGGAGGGCGGAATCGTCCCTTCCGAGGTAGACACCCTCGACGCCGCGGTCGAGCGGGCCGCCGCCCTGGCGCGCCCCGGCGACGCGGTCCTCCTTTCCCCCGCCTGCGCGTCGTTCGACGCCTTCACCGACTTCGAGCACCGCGGACGCCACTTCCGCGCGCTCGTGGAGCAGCTCCCATGAGCACCCCCGCGGCGCCCCGCCGGTACGATCTCCCGCTCCTGCTCACCACCTTCGCCCTGGTCGCCTTCGGGCTCACCATGGTCTACTCGGCCTCCGCCTACGACGCGGTCGAGGACTACGGCGACCCCTTCCACTACGTGTTCCGCCAGGGCATCGCCGTGGCCCTCGGGGTGATCGGGCTGGTGGTCGCGGCGCGGATGCCCTACCGCCGGCTGCGCACCCACGCCCCGCTCTTCTACGGCGTCGCGGTGACGGCGCTGCTGCTCGTGTGGGTCCCGGGCATCGGCCACGCCGCCAACGGCGCCAACCGGTGGTTCGGCGTGGGCGGGTTCAACTTCCAGCCCGCGGAGTTCGCGAAGCTCGCCGTGCTGGTGGGCTTCGCCTCGTGGCTGCACCGCAACCGCGCGGACATCCACGACCCGCGCGTGCTCGGGCTCGCGGGGCTCGGCATCCTGGTGCCGCTCGGGCTCATCGTGGTCCAGCCCGACTTCGGGTCCACCCTCATCATCAGCCTGCTCTGCGGGGTCATGCTCTTCCTGGCCGGGCTGCGCTGGAGCTGGGTGGCGAGCATCTTCAGCACCGGAGCGGTGCTGCTGGGCCTGGTCATGGTCGCCGAGCCCTACCGGCGCGCGCGGCTCGTCTCCTTCCTCGACCCCTTCGAACACTGCGACGGGGACGGCTACCAGGTGTGCCAGTCGCTCCTCGCCCTGCACAACGGTGGGCTCTTCGGGCAGGGGGTCGGGGCCTCGCAGGCGAAGCTCATCTTCCTCCCCGAGCCGCACAACGACTTCATCGCCGCGGTCCTGGGCGAGGAGCTCGGCCTCGTGGGCATCGCGCTCCTCGTCGCCGCCTTCGCGCTCTTCGCCTGGCGCGGCTTCGACATCGCCCGCCGCGCCCCGGACCTGTTCGGCACCCTGCTCGCCTCCACCCTCACCGTGATGGTGGTGGGGCAGGCCTGCCTGAACCTCGGCGTGGTGTTCAGCCTGGTCCCTCCCAAGGGCCTGGTGCTCCCCTTCCTGTCCTACGGCTCGTCCGCCATGCTGGTGAACCTGCTCGCGGTGGGCATCCTGCTCTCCATCAGCGCCGAGGCGCGGGCGCCGGCGGCGGCCGCCGAGCCGAGCCCCAGCCCCGCCGTGCCCGCATGATGTTCCGCGGCAAGTACCGCCGGGTGCACTTCGTCGGCATCGGCGGGAGCGGCATGAACGGCATCGCCGAGGTGCTCCTCGCGTTGGGCTTCGCGGTGAGCGGGTCGGACGTGAAGGAGTCCGCGACGGTGCAGCGGCTCCGGGCGCTGGGCGGCCGGGTCACCATCGGGCACGACGCCGCGAACGTGGCGGAGGTCGACGTGGTGGTCCGCTCCACCGCGGTCGCGGACGACAACCCCGAGGTCGTGGCGGCGCTGCGCGGGCGCATCCCGGTGATCCCGCGCGCGGAGATGCTGGCCGAGCTGATGCGGCTCCGGTACGGCCTCGCCGTCGCCGGTACCCACGGGAAGACCACCACCACCTCGATGCTCGCCACCATCCTCCACCGGTGCGGGGTGGACCCGACCGTGGTGATCGGCGGGCGGCTGGACCACTTCGGATCGAGCGCCCGGAGCGGCCTCGGGGACCACATGGTGGCCGAGGCCGACGAGTCGGACGGCTCCTTCCTGCTCCTGCACCCGACCGTCGCGGTCATCACCAACATCGACCCCGAGCACCTCGAGCACTGGGGCACCTTCGAGGCGCTGGTGGATGGCTTCGCGAGCTTCGCCAACCGCGTGCCCTTCTACGGCTTCGCGGTGGTCTGCGTGGACCACCCGGTCGTCCAGCAGCTCCTGCCGCGCCTGCGCCGCCGGGTGCTCACCTACGGCCTCTCCCCCCAGGCCGATCTCCGCGCCGACCGCGTCCGTCAGGAAGGGACGCGGCTCGAGTTCCGCGTGCTGCGGCGGGATGAACCGCTCGGCGAGGTCCGGCTCGGGATCCCCGGGCGCCACAACGTGCTCAACGCCCTGGCTGCGCTCTCGGTGGCCATGGAGCTCGACCTCGGCTTCGCCGCCGCCGCCGCCGCGCTGACCGATTTCTCCGGCGTGGACCGGCGGTTTTCGGAGCGGGCCCGCGTCGGGGAGACCACCATCGTGGACGACTACGGGCACCACCCGGTGGAGATCCAGGCCACCTTGCAGGCGGCGGCGGACGGCTGGGAGGGCCGGCGCATCGTCGCGGTGTTCCAGCCCCACCGCTACTCGCGCGTACACGATCTGCAGCAGGACTTCTGCCGTTCGTTTCATCTCGCCACCCACGTGGTGGTCTGCCCCGTCTACGCCGCGGGCGAATCGCCCATCCCGGGTGTGGACCACCGCACCCTCGCCGCGGGGATCGAGGGGTCGGGCCACCGCAGCGTGGTGGCCGTCGCGGATCTCGACGCCGCGGTGGAGCACCTCGCGGAGGTGGTGCGCCCCGGCGACCTGGTGCTCACCCTGGGCGCCGGGGACGTGAACCGGGTGTGCGCCCCGTTGGCCGAGCGCCTCCGGGCCGCCGGTCATGGCTGAGCCGGCCGCGGGGCCCCTCGGCGGTCGCGAAGAGGAGCCGATCGGGCGTCACCTGCCGCTCCGGGCCGCGACCGGGACCTACGATCGGTGGGTGGAGGTCGCCGACGAGGCCGAGCTCGTCGCGCTGATCCGGGCCGCCCGGGCCGCGAAGCTCACCATCCGGCCGGTCCCGCCCTTCGCGGACGCCCTCCCGCCCGAAGGTGGGCTCTCGGGGGTGGCCCTGCGGCTCGGGAGCGGCTTCGAGTTGGTGGAGCCGGTCGACGGCGGCCTGCGGGTCGGGGCCTCGGCGCCCCTCGCACTGCTCGGACTGCACCGCGGCTACGAGGCCTTCCGCCTCGCCCCCGGGACGCTCGCCGACGCCTGGGAGGAGGGCTGGATCGGCCCCGCGCTGGCCGCGGTCCGCCGCTTCCGCGGGCGCTCGGTCGAGGACAGCGCCGAGGTCGGGGCGGAGCCCAAGGCGCTCCTGCTCTCCGCCTTGGTCCGCCCCGGCGTCCGGCTCGCGGTCCCGCGCGCCGGGCAGGCGTTCCGGGAGCCCACACGGAAGGGGATCGAGCTGCGGGCCCTGCTGCGGCGCTGCGGGCTCGGGGGGTTGCGACTCTTCGGCGCGCTCCTTGCAGTGGACGACCCCGCGGTCCTGGTGAACCGCGGCGACGCCACGCCCCGTCAGCTCCGCCTGGTGCTCCAGGCGGCGCGGGAGCGGGTTCACCAGGCGACCGGGCTGGAGCTGCACGAACGGATGGAGGCCCCGGGCAGGGGCGGGAGGCTGTGATGGACAAGGCGACGACGGTGGTGGGCGTGCTCCTGGGCGGGATGTCGCCCGAGCGGCCCATCTCGCTGAAGAGCGGGCACGCGGTGAGCAAGGCGCTGCGGGCGCGCGGTTGGAACGTGGTGGAGATCGACGTGGGGCCGGACCTGCCGGCCGACCTCCGGCGCCACGGGGTGACCGTGGCCTGGCTGGCCCTGCACGGGGTGATCGGCGAGGACGGCTGCGTGCAGGGCCTGTGCGAGGTGATGCGGATCCCCTACACCGGCTCCAACGTGCGCGGGTCCGCCATCGCGATGGACAAGATCGCCACCAAGCGCATGCTCCAGGGCAGCGGGATCCCGATGGCGGCGGACAGGGTGTGGCGTAGGGGCGACCCCTTCCCCGAGGACCTCGGCTTCCCGGTGATGGTGAAGACGCCGGAAGGCGGGAGCACCATCGGCATCCGCAAGTGCCACGACGCCGGCGAGCTGGAGGGCGGGCTGCTGCACTGCCTGGAGTTCGCCGACGAGGTCCTCGTGGAGCAGTTCGTCGAGGGCTACGAGATCACCGTGGCGGTGCTCGAGGGGCGCGCGCTGCCGGTGGTGAAGATCGAGCCGCTGAACGAGTTCTTCGACTTCGAGGCCAAGTACACGAAGGGGAAGACCCGGTACGTGGTGCCGGCGCCCATCCCCCCGGCCGTGGCGGGACGCGCCCAGGCCCACGCCACCGCCGCCTACCGCGCGCTCGGGCTCTCGGGGGTGGCCCGGGCGGACTTCATCGTGGACGCCGCCGGCGAGACCTGGTTCCTCGAGATCAACACCCTGCCGGGGATGACGGAGACCTCGCTCTCGCCCATGGCGGCCGGCGAGGTGGGGATGAGCTTCGAGGACCTCGTGGAGACCTTGCTCGTCGGGGCACGGCTGCACGTCCCGGTGACCTCGCCGGGCGGCTGAGGGCGCCCCGGGGACGGGCTGGCGGGAGAGAGGTCGGAAGCTCCCGGGGATTTCGGCGCTCTTGGCTTGTCAAGGGCACGAAGTTCCGGTAGAACGCTTGGTACACGAGGCGATCCCATCCTCCGGCTCCTCCGCATCGTCACGCTCAGCCTCGCCGGGGTCGCGAGCGTGGCCGGTTGCGTGTGGCTCCTGGGCTGGTCCGAGCTGCTCCGCTTCAAGGATCTGCGGGTGGTCGGCCTCCAGCACGCCACCGAGGCGCAGGTGCGGCACCTCGCGGACATCCCCGAGGGTACGCCGCTGGTCGCGGTGGACCTGGACGCGGTCGTGGCGGGCATCGAGCGTCATCCCTGGGTGGCGGAGGCCGAGGCCCGCCGCGTCTTCCCCGACGCCGTCGTCGTGCAGGTGCGCGAGCGGAGCGTGCGGGCGGTGCTGGTCCTCGACGGGCTCTTCCTGGTGGACGAGGAGGGGACCCCCTTCCGGCGGGCCGATCCCGACCAGTTGGACCACGTCTTCCTCACCGGGATCGATCGCGCCTTCGCGGAGTCGCAGCCCGAGCTCGCGCGCCGCGTCGTGAACGATGGGCTCGCGATCCTGGACGCGGCCCTGAGCTCCGGCGAACTGCGAGAAAGTGAGATCTCCGAGGTGCGCTTCGCCGAGGCCTCGGGATATGTACTCGCGCTCCGAAACGGGGGCGAGATTCGTCTCGGCTTCCGTGGCGCCGACGCGCTGACCCGCCTGCCCAGGTTGGTCGCCGCCGGAGTCGACCTCGACGTGCCCTCACGCGTCGATCTCGGAATGGACGCCCACGTGGTCGTCACCCCCGCCTCCTGATCCTCACGCACTCCCTCCCCCTCTCCCTCCATCCTCTTCCCGCAAGGCACGCGGGATTCCTCCTGAGGTAGCCAATGATCGACATCGTCGAAAACGAGCTGTCTGGCGCGCGCATCAAGGTCATCGGTGTGGGTGGCGGCGGCGGCAACGCGGTCAACAACATGGTCCGCTCCGGCCTCACCGGGGTGGAGTTCATCGCCATCAACACGGACGCGCAGGACCTCAAGCGGTCCCTCGCCCCGCGCCGCTTCCAGCTCGGCGCCCAGCTCACCAAGGGCCTCGGCGCCGGCGCCGACCCCGAGGTGGGCCGCGAGGCTGCGCTCGAGGATCGCGACCGGATCGCCGAGCTCATCGCCGGCGCGGACATGGTCTTCGTCACCGCCGGCATGGGCGGCGGCACCGGCACCGGCGCCGCCCCCGTGGTGTGCGAGGTGGCCAAGGAGCTCGGCGCGCTGACCGTGGGCGTCATCACCCGGCCCTTCCCCTTCGAGGGCAAGCGCCGGCGTCGCCAGGCGGAAGAGGGCATCGAGTCGATGATGGCCCACGTGGACACCCTCATCACCATCCCGAACCAGCGCCTCCTCACCATGGCCACCGAGCGCACGCTCATGAGCGAGGCCTTCGGCATGGCGGACGACGTGCTGCTCCAGGCGGTGAAGGGCATCTCGGACCTCATCAACTACCAGGGCATCATCAACGTCGACTTCGCCGACGTGCGCACCATCATGGCCAACAAGGGCCTCGCGCTCATGGGCGTGGGGATCGGCACCGGCCAGCACCGGACGGTGGACGCCGCTCAGCGCGCGATCTCCTCGCCGCTCCTGGACGACGTCTCCATCTCTGGCGCCACGAGCGTGCTCCTCAACTTCACCGGTTCGTCCAACCTCACCCTCTACGAGGTGAACGAGGCGGCCCACATGGTGGGCGAGGAGACGGCGGAGGACGTGAACGTCATCTTCGGCCTCGTCGTGGACGAGTCCATGGGCGACAACGTGCGCGTCACCGTTGTGGCCACCGGGTTCCAGGAGCAGCTCCGCGCACGGCAGACCCAGGCCCCCGAGGTCCGCATCGCCAAGGCGGTCAACGCCAACATGTCCCCCCGGGGCAGCGCGGGCGGCCGTCACGTGAGTGGCTTCGACACGCTGCGGACCGAGGACTACGACATCCCGACGTTCTTCCGCAGCAAGGACTGAGCTTGTAGAGGGGGGGAGCTGCAGGTCGGGCTCCTCCTGGCTCGCGGTCTGGGGCGACAACTCGCCAACGTCGCCCCCGAGGTCAGGCCGCTGGGCTCAGGTGCTCGCGGCAGATGCGGGTGGCGTCGTCGTCGGTGAGCGGGACGGCGAGGAGGACGCAGCGGCGGCCGGCCTCGGTGAGGCGGTGGTGGGCGCAGGTGGCGCAGACGCCGAACGCGCGGCCCCCGCGGGCGGCGAGGAGGTCGCGGAGCAGCCCCTCGAGTCGCTCGACGGTCTGGACGCGGACCTGGGGGAGCATGACGGCGCGATGGCTATCCCGGACGACCTCCTGCCCGCCTTCGGTGAGGTGGCAGTGCTGCACGCGGCGGTCCTGCCCGTCCGCGAGCCGCCGTAGGAGGCCCTTGCGCTCGAGCGCGGAAACGGTCTGACTGAGCGTGCCCTTGGTGGCGCCGAGGTAGTCCACGAGGGCGCTGACGGTGTCGCTGAAGCGGTTGGCCATGGCCAGGTACCGGAGCACCTCGAGCTGCGCGAGCGTCAGCCCGTGCGCCGTGGCCACCCCCCGCACGTCCTCCCGCAGGACGTGCGCGAGGCGCTCGACAAGCACCTGGGCACGGTCGCTGCTCACGCTGCACTCCGGGAGTGGACTCCATCCTATCGACTCGAAACTTTCTTGACGAGCCTGGGCTCAAATGGTATCGACTCGATACATTTTGACCCCCGCCGATGTCCGCCACCGCTCAGCTCGAACCGACCCCCGCGCCGTCGCCTGAAACCGGGTCGGCCTGATGGATCGTGTCCCGCTGCTACCCGCGGCCCAGGCTCGGCCCGCTCCCGACTGGGCGATCGCGGGCTGGTTCGGCCCGGCCACTTCGTTGAGGGAGCTCTCCGGGAAGGTGGTGGTGATGCACGCCTTCCAGATGCTCTGTCCGGGCTGCGTCCTTCACGGGCTCCCGCAGGCGGCGAGCATCCATCGCAGCTTCGACCCCGAGGACGTCGCGGTGATCGGGCTCCACAGCGTCTTCGAGCACCACGAGGCGATGACGCCGACCAGCCTGGCCGCGTTCCTGCACGAGTTCCGCGTCGCCTTCCCGGTGGCGGTGGACGCGCACGCCGAGGGCCGGCCGATCCCCGTCACGATGGGTCGCTACCAGCTCCGGGGGACGCCCTCCCTGGTGCTGATCGACCGTCTGGGCCGCCTCCGCGCGAACGTCTTCGGGCGGCCGGCGGACGTCGCGGCCGGCGCGGCCATCGCCTCGCTGGTCGCGGAGTCCGACGCCCGAGCGGACGTCGCGGCCTCGGCCGGCCCGGCCACGGCGAGCTGTGACGACGACGGCTGCCCCACCCCCTTGGTCCCCCCACTCCGGAGTCTCCCATGAACCGCGCTCTTCGCCTCGCCCTCCTCGCCCTCGCCCCGGTGGCCGTGTCGGTCGCCTCGGTGGCGGCCTTCGCCGCTCCCCCCGCCGCCCCCGCCCAGGTGGCCTACCCCGAGGGGTACCGCACCTGGACGCACGTGAAGTCCATGTGGCTCGGCCCGGAGCACGGGCTCGCGAACCCCTTCGCGGGGCTGCACCACGTGTACGTCAACGCCACCGGCGAGAAGGCGCTGCGCGCCGGAGGCCCGCTCCCGGACGGCACCGTCCTCGTGTTCGACCTGATGCAGGCGGACGTGGCGGACCACGCCATCGCCGAGGGCCCCCGCAAGCTCGTGGGGGTCATGCAGAAGGACAGCCGCCGCTGGGCCAACACCGGCGGGTGGGGCTTCGAGGGCTTCGCGGGCTCGTCGAAGACCGAGCGCCTGGTCACCGACGGTGGCGCGGGCTGCTTCGGGTGCCACCAGTCCCGGGCGGCGCAGGGGCACGTGTTCACCGAGTGGCGCCAGTAGCTCCGCCGCCGCGCGCGTCCGGGTTATCTCCTGGGGAATCCCGGAGCGTCGCGTGGATCATCATGGCTGGAAGGTTCTGGACGCCGAAGCCGGTGTGCTGTGGCGCACCTACGAGTTCTCGAAGGGGAACACCGCCAACACCTTCGTCTTCAAGGGGGCCGACGGTGGCCTCGTGGCGGTGTCGCCCGGCAACAACATCCCGGCCGCGGACCTGGACGCCCTGAAGGACTTCGGGCCGGTCACGGCCATCGTCGCCAACAACGGCTTCCACAACCTCGGCCAGCGCCCCTGGCACGACCACTTCCCGGACGCCCGGCACTACGCGCCGGAGCTCTCGATCCCGCGCCTCACCAAGAAGTGCCCGGGCATCAGCTTCGAGCCCACGTCGAAGCTGGCGCGTCCGGCGCACGTGGCGTGGGACGAGCTGCCCGGCACCCGGTCGGGGGACGTGGTCTTGAGCGTACAGACCGCGAGCGGCCCCATCTGGTACACGAGCGATCTCATCGCCAACCTCGACACGCTGCCGGGCCCGCCGCTGGGGTGGCTCTTCGGGTGGACCGACTCGGCCCCCGGTCTGAAGGCCTTCCGGCTCTTCTTCTGGTTCTTCTCCAAGGACGACGCCGCGGTGAAGTCCTTCCTCCAGGACCTGCACACCAGGCACCCCCCGCGGGTGATCGTGCCCGGTCACGGGTCCGCGGCGGACGCGGCGGACCTCGCCGAACAGGCGAAGGCTCAGATCGAGCGGATCTAGCAGGATGCTGCAAAACCCTCCCGTCGCATGCTCGCCCCCCCGGGCCGGGGTCGCCGCCGCTCGTCAGTCGCGTGTCTCGACACGCTCCTTCCTCGCGAATCGCGCGTCGAGCGCGCTC
>Ga0172372_10003199_pt1 | contig 24326 bp, 21 predicted proteins | sample LakKiv5m_2_FD_114544 | JGI IMG/M metagenome (GOLD analysis project Ga0172372, IMG submission 114544) | Freshwater microbial communities from Kabuno Bay, South-Kivu, Congo - kab_092012_9.5m | ecosystem: Environmental > Aquatic > Freshwater > Lake | place: Democratic Republic of the Congo...
AATAAAGAATCAGTTCATTTATGCAGTTGAATTAGGAACAGGATATCGTTCCAAATACTTCGGAGCAAATTTGAATGTGTATTATACCATCTGGAAAAACAGACCGCCGCAGTTCAATCCGACGATTACAATTGCAGGAGATGTTTTCACTTACGATCTCATCGGTTTATCGACAACAACCCGTGGTGTGGAATTGGATTTCAACTGGAAACCATTCCGTCAGCTACAAGTTGAAGGTGTTGTGTCGTTAGGCGATTGGATTTACAATTCTGCCGGAACTGTTTATTTGTATGATCAGGCTTACGAGTTGGTTGATACTATTGATTACAGTGCAGAAGGTGTGCATGTGGGAGATGCTGCACAAACACAGTTTTCACTGTCTGCACGTTATAGCCCTATAAAAGGATTGTGGATGCGAGCACGCTATACATGGTTTGCCAACTATTATGCAAGCTTCGATCCTATTCTGCTTTCGAATATTTACGACTCGAACGGAAATATCATAGGAAGCAATCGCGATCGTGAGTCGTGGAAAATGCCTTCATACGGTTTGCTCGACATGATGGGTGGATATGAATACCGCGACTTCAAAGTAGGAGAAAACGACAGACATGTCCGTGTTGGGTTCAACATAGCGGTTTTCAATGTCTTGAATACCGTGTATATTTCAGATGCACAAAACGGCAATCTGTTCAATGCGTCAACAGCTCTCGTTTACATGGGAATGGGGCGTCGTTGGACAGTAGGAATGAATTTCAGCTTTTAATCGCATCCGGAGCGTAAATAAAAATCCCACCGGAAGGGTAAACAGAAATGAAAAAACTGATTACAGCAATTTTCGCAGTGTTTGCAACAGCAGCCGTTGCGCAAACAACATTGCCAACTTCGTGGAGTTTCGCTACTGCCACGTATCCGAACGGATGGACGGCATCCGGAACATCCTTCTATACAGGATCAGGAAACACTCCTCCTGCATGTAAACTGGACGGAACCGGAGATTATGTACAAATCTGGTTTGCATCTGCTCCCGGAGCACTCTCGTATTACGTTGCAGGAAACAGTTTCGCAGGTGGAACTTTTGAAGTTCAGGAATCTGTAAACGGAACATCATGGACAACCATGCGTACGTTCACGACAAATCTTCCTTCAGCAACTTACACGCAGTTTACAGACAATCCGCAAGCGGCTTCACGTTATGTTCGATTCTTCTATACGCAGAAAGTTTCCGGTAACGTTGGTTTGGACGATGTAAACCTTCTCGCAGCTGCAGCGGGTCCGCAGCAGGAAATTGATTGCTTCTACACTTCATCGCCTGTAATTACAGGCGGTAACATCTGGGTTAGTGGCCCCGTGAGCACCAACACTGCTTTCCAGATTGATGTAGAGAATAACGGAACAGTAAATACTCTGAACATCAGTTCAGCTGTAATTACCGGAACTAACGCAGCAGATTTTACAGTTAACTCATTCCCTTCAACTGTTGCTGCTAACGGAACTTCACCTGTTGCAATTACATTCAACCCTTCCGCAGCTGGTACACGTATGGCAACACTAACGATTACAAGTGATGATGCTGATGAACCTGCATATGTAATCAATATCAACGGAGCGGCCGGCGGATTTGCAACAGAGCCAACAGCACCTGCAACAAATCTGACTTTCACCAATGTGAAGTCTTATCGTTTCCAGACAAACTTCACAGCGGCAGCAGGATCTCCTGATGGATATATCGTTCTCCGCAGAGATGATGCTGCTGTTACAGATATTCCTGTTGACGGTCAAACGTACATGATCGGTGATATGATCGGAAGTTCTAAAGTTGCATACGTTGGTTCAGCAACATCTTTCTGGGCGAACAACGTTGGAGCATCTCAGGATTATTTCTTCGCTGTATTCCCGTACAACGGTCCCGGCGCTTACAGAAACTATCTTACTTCTACTCCGCTTAGCGGAAGTGCTGTAGCTTCAGGTTCGATGCAGCCTTCAAACTATTACAACGGAATCAATACAGGTGCTGCGACTTTCGTAAGCGATCTTACTGCGTTGACCAATCCGCATACCGATAAATTCTACAGCAATTACGGACCGTACATGGTATCATTGTTCTGGGCTCGTGATACAAGCGGCGGACAACGTGTTGTTACCTGTGTTTATTCAGGAGAACAGTACACGTTTACTGAACCATTCGCATGGACACTTCTCAGTCGTGAACACTCTTATTGCCACAGCTGGATGCCAACTTATCCATCAACAAACGGTCCGGAATACAGCGATTATTTCAACCTGTATCCGGTGAATCAAAACGATGCTAACGCAATCCGCAGTAACTATCCATTGGGAGAGGTAGTAAACGTGAACTACACTTATCTCGGTTGCAAATACGGAACAGATGTGAACGGTCGTACAGTATTTGAACCGCGCGACGAACAAAAAGGAGATGCAGCGCGTTCACTGTTCTACATGGCTACATGTTACAACACTGCCAATCAGAATTGGGGATTCCCAAATCCTATCAGCACCAGCATCATGTACGGTCAGGATCAGGATTTGCTAAAGCGTTGGCATTATCAGGATCTTCCGGATGCACGCGAAATCGCGAAAAACGATTTCCTCGATTCACTTCAGGGGAATAGAAATCCGTTCATCGACAGCGTGAACTATGCATGTTACATCGACTTCGACAACATGTCATGGATCGGAACACCACAACTTCCTTGCAATACAGTTTCAGTTTTTGAAACACCTGCAAATACAAATGCGGTGAGCGTTTATCCGAATCCCGGATCAGGACAGTTCAACCTCGAATACAAGACATCTGTGGCTGAAGTTGTAACTGTTGAAGTTCTTGATCTGACAGGTCGCACGGTTTACAAACAGCAATCCACTGTTGCAACCGGACGAAACATCATGATTCTCAATCTAAGCGGTTTGGCAGCAGGAACCTATTCAATCAGAACGACCGGAGAAACGGTTTCTACTACTCCATTGATCAAAGAATAAAGCCTCTATTTTGTTAAAAAACGCCCATCCTGAGAGCATCGGATGGGCGTTTTTTTATTCGAATAAAATCAAATAATTTAACCCTGACATTTGATTTTCAATTACTTACGATACATTTTTCATCGTAATCAATTGTTATCAAGATAGATATGTTCAGTTAATAAATTTGCCTTTTTAAAATAAGTGGCTATTTTAGCGCGACTTTAAAAGAAAATGGACAGTAGTAACAGTTGCAGTTATTTTGAAGAAGCTCACACAACATACACTTCTGGCCGTTCTGTTTTTCACAGGACTCAGTGCTGACGTAAACGCTCTCCCGGGCGATCCGCCGTTCGCGGTTTATCCAAAATCTTCCACAGGTATTGATACTTCTGATACGCGTTCCCTTGTAAAAGGTGACACGACAGAACCCGTTGGCAGGAAAGTAGTTGCAATCCTTGATTCCTCTGCAACTGCAAATCTTGACACTGATGGAGCACTCAATGCTGACAGCGCAGAGACAGCTGAAGGCGGAGATTTTTACGGAGAGTTTGACACCACTTCAGTACACTCTGAAAAATTCGACGTCCTCAATTTCAATGATTCAGTTCTGATTGTACTGGATGATTCGACTCATCACTACGTGCATCCTGTTCAAGGTCACGCTACTTCACATTTCGGTTTCAGAAAATACCGCTACCACTTGGGAGTGGATGTTGATCTGAACACGGGTGATACTGTTGTAAGTTGCTTCGACGGGAAAGTGCGCATTGCACAGTTCAGTAAAACATACGGGAATGTTGTTGTGGTACGCCATTCAAACGGCCTTGAAACGTATTACGCACATTTATCAAAACTATTGGTAAAACCGGGTGATGAATTGAAAGCCGGACAGGTTCTTGGACTTGGCGGTAATACAGGTCACTCACATGGTTCGCACCTGCATTTCGAAACACGTTTCTGCGGACAACCGTTTGATCCGAATATGATTATCGATTTCAATCAAATGTGTTTGAAAGGCGACACTTATTACCTGTCGAAATCGAATTTCAAATATCTCGGCGACACGCACAAAGTGAAGCACTATTCACGCAAGAAGAAAAAGACCTGGTACACCTATTACACTCCGGGCGGTCCTGCGTATGCAACTTCTGAAGCGAAAGCAAACCTGAACAGCGTTCCTGATCCGGTTCCTGCAAGCGGCGTTGTGCCACCTGCACCTGTGAACAACAATGCTTCTGTTCCAATGCCGGAGAAAAAGGAAACAGCACCGAACGGTAAATCCGCTCCTGCAGTGAAACCTGCTCCTGCTCCGCAGAAAACCAACACTACAACGGCGAAGTCAACATCATCATCTTCCGGTGCAAAATACTACACCGTTAAGAAAGGCGATACGTTGTCTGCAATTGCTTCACGTAACGGCACTTCAGTTGATAAGCTTTGTCAGTTGAACAAGATCAAGAAAACATCTGTTCTTCAGATCGGTCAGAAGCTGAGAGTGAAATAATCACTCTTCGGTAAATCCGTTTTCTTTCCAGAAATAATCACAGCGTATTAAATTGTAATACGCAAACTTCTCGTTGCGTTCCAAGCGAACTTCGTAAGGAGAAATGATCTCAATGCGATCGTATACGCACGGGAGAAGAAAATTGCCTTTCGCATCCATCAAGCCCCATCCGTTTTCGTTTCTGATTTTGATGTAACCGAATTCAGATTCCGAAGCTTCAGAATATTCGATTCTCACGGCTTCTTCACCTTTCAAATTAAGAAAACCGGTCTGACCGTCTTTCTTGACTTTCGCTAAGCCATTGTTGTACGGCCATGCATAATCAAACTGATACGGCACACGCAATTTCATTTGCGAATCGATAAATCCCCATTTGTCTTTTTTTCTTGCGGGGAAAAATCCTTCACGAAACGCACCCAGTTCTTCATACTCACGCGGAACGATAACTTTCCCTGAAGTGTCAATCATTCCGATTTTATCTTTCAATAATACGCGTGCACGACCGTTGATGAATGGACTTTCGCCAAGCAACGTTCTGTTGTATTCGTGTTTGAGTGAGATTGCCCACGTTCCGTTTCTGCGCACGTAACCGCAAGTGGCATCTTTCACAACGAGTGCCAGGCCTTCACTGAATTCGCCGATGTAATTATATTCGCAGGTAAGAATTACCGTTCCCGTTCTGTCTATGATGCCGTACAGTTCATTCTTGCGAACACGCGCAACGCCGTTGGAGAATGGTTCCACCCAATCATATTGCGGAGCAATAACCACGCGACCTTCACGATCTATAAATCCATATCCCGATGTATCGCGTATGTAGGCCAGTGATTCGTAAAATTCTCCTGCAGCGAGATACTTGCAAGGAACAACAACAGTTCCCATCATATCGATGAAACCGTATTTCTCATCGCGAGTCACACGAGCGCGCGACTCGCGGAACGAACCGATTTCATCATAAACAGCAGGAACAACAAAATCTCCGGCTTTGTTGCTGATTCCTGTTTTTCCATTAACAACAATCTGCGCAATGCCGCTGTGAAATGCTTCACCATCTTCGTACTGAAACGGAATCGCAACAGAACCGTTTTTATTCACGTATCCGCATTTGCCATTCTTACCCGCCGCCGCGACTCCTTCACTGAACGACGCAACCCATTCATACTCGCATGGAATCAGAATTTTTCCTGTGCTGTCTGCAAATCCCCATTTATCATTTTCGCGAACAGGATAAAAATGCGTCATTGACAAACGCAGATCTTCACTTATCGTTTCACGAAAAGGAAAATCAGGATACTGCAACCAAAACTGACCGATAGTAACAGAACTTCCATCAGAAGTGTACAAAGCATACAATCGTTTCCACGCATCCGGAACATTTCTGTTGTTCGGATATGTTCTGATGAAGGAGTGATATTCCTGAGTCGTTGATTCAACAACAGACTTTCTGTATACAATATCTTCAGCAGTTCCTCGGTACGGACTTTCAGGATAATTACTGATGAAAGATGTGTATGAGCTGATGGTAGAATCCGCAGTCATTGTTTCGTACAACCGTCGCTCGTATGCTGATTTTGCCAATGGAATCTGAGCAGCATCAGGATAAGCAGCAATGAAATCACGAAAAGCTTCCCACGTGTTTGAATTCAACGCCTGCTGATAAGCTAATTCGTTTCGATGCAGCACAGCCGAACTTGTATAAGCAGATCCGCAATATTCTTCGATGTAGAGAATGTAATCTGAAAGTGTTCCGCGTTTCTCTGTTTCAGTGTACGCCAACGAATCTATTCTGTGTTCAAGAGCAATAATTGTTGAATCACTCACGCCCAGTTTTAACAATCTTGCCTTTTCTTTTGCAGATGTTGTTGCATACGCCCAACGCGCTCCCAGAATTTGGTGGTGTGCACGATTGACATTGTGAAACGGATTATCGTTTCGCGAATAAATTAATGCCAATCCATAACGTGCTCCGGCAGGATGTTTCTCTCGGCATTCCCGAAAAAGTTCCTGCGCTTTGAAGTAATTGTAAATGTGGAGCGCGGCGAATCCTTTTTCCAGTTTCCCTGCAACAAGAGATACTGAAATCAGCAGCAGAAAAGTTATCGCAACGGCGCGCTTCATAAATTTGTGAATCAAAAATACGATTTCACCTCGCGTGAATTACCTTTGCAACACATATGAAATTCTCCGGCGGTCAGATTGCATTCATTATCTTCTTTGTAGCTGTATTTATCACAGCGCAAATCTGGTCGTACATGAAAGACAAATCCTCCAACCGAAAGTATTATTCGGGCTCGTGGAAGGTTTTGGTTGCGCTGATTCTGTTTTTGACAGTGCTGTTTTTCATTGTTAAGGCAGCGCAAAGTCGCTGAAATCTGTAATTCTGCCGCATTTTCCGCTGGATAATGACTGTTGTCAGACGAAAGCGCAATTTCTTCCGTTTACTCTTGACACAGAGGGGCGTATTGGTTATCTTCGCGGTATAAACTTGTACAATCTCCCCCTTTGCACAAGAATATGATGAAGACAATTTTTTCAACAATTTTAGTTACACTTTTCTGCGGAATGCTTTCTGCGGATAACGGTACGCTGCTTATCGAGGGGAAGTACCAGAACAAGAACATTTACATTCAGAATTCGTTCAGCAGTTCAGGTGTCGGTTTTTGCGTATACGAAGTTCGTGTGAACGGAGAACGTTCAACTGATGAAGTGAATTCTTCTGCATTCGAAATTGATTTACGCAACTACAATCTGAAAGAAGGCGATGCTGTTCAGATTCAGATTTTCCACAAAGAAGGATGTTCTCCACGCGTTTTAAATCCGGAAGTGCTTAAACCACGTCCAACGTTCGAAACCAAAACCATTACGTGTTCTCAAACTGGAATGATTTCCTGGACAACGAACGGTGAAACTTCTTCCATTCCTTACGTGATTGAACAGTTCCGTTGGAACAAATGGGTTTACGTTGGAGAAGTTCAAGGATTGGGAACTCCGGGCGAGCACACATACAATTTCCAGGCAACAATGCATTCCGGCGAAAACAAATTCCGCGTGAAGCAGGTTGGTTTCGGGAAAGAAGTGAAATATACACCTGAAGTGAAAGTGACTCCATCGAACACTGCGCCTGTTACATTTACTCAAACTTCAGATTCGAAGAAGATTGCTTTAAGTGACAACTCAATGTATGAAATGTTCGACTCGTACGGCAACATCGTATTGAAAGGTTACGGTCGTGATATTGACATTTCTTCATTCGATAAAGGAATCTATTTCCTGTGCTTCGACAATAAGATCGAGCAAATCGAACGCAAGTAAATTCCTGCCTATTTATTTTTTGTGATTATTCTCCGCGAAGGATAGATTCCATTTCGCTGAACATCATTGCTGTTGCACCCCAAAGAATTTTATCTCCGATTACGTAACAAGGAGCTTCGAGGAACATGTTGTCGCCAAAAGTAATGCGTCTTCTCTGTTTCACTTCTTCATCCAGAAACAAACTGAGATTCACTTCAAGCAGTGATTCCACTTCACGTTCGTCAGGAATGAATTCCGGTCGTTCATTCAAAAATGCTACGAATGGATGCACCAGAAACCGACTTGGAGGAATATAGATTGGCGTTAATGGTCCAATTACCTGCTCGCGCAGAACCTTCACTCCTACTTCTTCAAACGTTTCACGAATGGCAGTGTGAATGAGATCTTCATCAGTTTCTTCGCTGCGACCGCCCGGCAATGCCAATTGTCCGCTATGCACGCCTTCATAAGAAGGACGCTCGATGAGTAATGAACTGATGAAATCCCCGGAAGGGAAAAGCAACAGCATAACAGCACTCGTTCTGTAATCGGGATTACGTTCCAGATACTCCTGAATACTCAATCGACTGCGCGATGACATACGATCCTGCGCGTCAGGTCCCGGAAGCGACAACATCCGCTCTGCAAGCCAATTCCTGAAATCTATACTGTTCATTCCTTCCATATTCACTTAGTTCCGTTCTCCGTTTGCGGAACGACGCGCACTTGTTGCCCCAGCTTCAATCTGGGATTTGAATCCCAGCCGTTGAAATTACGAATGTCTTTCGCAGTTCTGCCGTATTGTTGTGCAATCTTCGTGATATTATCACCACGCTGCACAGTATGATAAATCAGATTCAACGGACGTACTGCGTAGCCTTGTTTAGTTCGTAACAATGAAACTTTATCGCACAACAATTTTTTCTCCGAAATAGAAATAAGGAAAGCAGGATTAATCGCAACACCTCGAAACCGTATTTCGAAATGCAAATGAGTTCCTGTAGAATGACCTGTGTTACCACCCAACCCGACGAGTTGCCCGGAAGTAACGATGTCTCCCGGTTTCACTTTAATCTTCCACAGATGCGCATAAACGGTTTCCAACCCGTTGTAGTGACGAATGATTACCACGTTACCATATCCGCCTTGCTTTCCGGCGAAGCGCACCATTCCAGTAAATGCTGCGTGCACAGTATCGCCCCGGTTCAGATCAATATCAATACCACGATGAAAAGCAGAATCGCGCCAACCGTATCCTGATGTGAACGTTCCGTTGAACGGATAGACAAACGGACCGCTTATCGAAGGTGAAAGATCGAGATCAATAAGCGTGTCGGATTTATAAAGTGAATCGGGATATGGAAATAACATTCGTGTATTCCATGAACCATAATAGCGTTGTCCGGGAAAAAATGCGAATCCATCGTTGAATTGATTCTTCGGATAACTGTTACGCAACGTATCCAATTGCCGATTGATCATTACGAATAGAATCGTGTCTTTGCCGTCGGTATCGAAAAGCGAATCGAGAAGCAGGATCAATTCCGGCTCCGACATTTGTTCAATGGACGAAACGATTTTTCGCTGTTGCGGATTCAGACGCAAAGTATCAGGATCACCGGCACGAAGAATCTGAGCTGTGAGCAAAAACGCGATAAACCAAATGAAACTTTTACCCAGGAAGAACATGATCTGCAATTACTGACAACCTGCAAGTTTTTTCTCTTCAGCAACACCCGGGTATCCGAGTTGAGCGGCTTTATCAATATCGGCGCAACAATCTTTTTTCTTGTTGACTTTGTAATTGCATTTTGCACGATAGAAATAGTCTTCTCCGCTTGCTCCGTTTGCAATTGCAGTATTAAAATAATCTATTGCTTCCTGCCATTTTTCCTGTTCGAATCGAATCTTTCCAAGACCACGTGAAGCTGCTGCGTTCTTCGGTTCAAGTTCGAGCACCTTTTTGTAATCCAGTTCCGCCGACATGAACTTCGTTTTCCCTTGCACGAAGTAGCAATTCCCTCGTGAAAGGAGAATAGCGACGTCATCTTTTTTCAGCGTGAGCGCCTTGTTATAGTCCTTGATTGCCGCAGGATAATTTTTCTGAATGGTAAATAGATCGCCGCGCAAGCGGAATACTTCAGCATCACGTGTTTTGTAGAAGTCAATGATCTTGCTATAATCTGCAATGGCTTCTGCGTACTTCAGTTGTTTCGTATAGCACAATGCCCGCAAGCGATAAACCTCTTCCGTTGCTGCATTCAAGGTAATTGCTTTTGAAAGATCTGAGATTGCCGGATCGTATTTCAATTGTGCCACTTCAATTTTTCCACGCTCCGCATGCGCCTTGCCCATATTCGGATCAAGCTGAATCGCTTTCGTGTAATCTGCAATTGCTTCTGTCTGCTTGTTGGTTTTTGCATAAATCAATCCGCGTTGAAAAAACACTTCAGCGTTTTTTCCGTCGAGAGAAATTGCTTTTGAAAAATCGCTTAATGCCAAGTGATCCTGATTCGTTTTCGAATACAATTTCCCACGACAGACGTATGTATCGACTACAGCGGTATTGAGATTAATAGCGCTCGTATAATCAGCGATTGCCAGCTGATCGTTTCCCATTTTCTCGTGCACTTTAGCGCGCCAATAAAATCCCGGGGCGAATTTTGTATTGAGCTTTACGGCTTGATTCAAATCTGCAAGCGCCAGCTCATTTTTCCCTAGTTCCATTTGGCATCTGCCGCGATCCACAAAAGCTTCGAAGTAAGTTGCATCAGTTTTTATTGCAATATCAAACTGCACTATAGCTTCAGCATACTTTTTCTCGTTCAACAGCTTCACTCCTTTCTCATGATAGACATAGGCAGGTTGTGCGAAAAGCTTCACAGAGAACAGCACTGCAATAACGATGAGGAAACTTCTAACCATAATTTAAAGATAGCCATTCATCTGAAAAAAACCGTAGAGAAATCTGCCGTTTGCATTCACGTTGAACAGATGTTTTGTATTTACCCGCTACAAAAAAACACGACATGAAATTCTTCAAACGCTTTCTACTCGTTATTGCTGTTCTCATCGGCATCTATCTGATTGCAGGTTTGCTGATGAACGGTTCCATGCACATAGAACGCTCCATTGTAATCAAGGCAGATGCGGGCACCGTTCACAATGAAATCAACACATTAAAAAACTGGAAATCGTGGTCGTACTGGGACAATATCGACACTGCGATGAAGTCGGTTTATTCCGGACCGGAATCCGGCGTAGGTTGCAAGCACAGTTGGGAAAGCAGTAACGACAGTGTGGGTAAAGGTTCACTGACGATCACGAAAAGTGAAGCCGGAAAATTCGTTGAGACGGAATTGTCTTTCGAGGGCATGGGAACGAGTTTGGGGGGCTGGAAACTTCGCGACACCACAGATGGAGTTTTAGCGACGACTTACATGGATATTGAGATGCCGTTTTTTGCACGACCAATGACTTTGTTCATGGACATGGACGAAATGCTTGGCGGAGATTTTATGAAATCACTGAACGGACTGAAAACACGTTGTGAGGCTATTGTTGCTATTTGCGGAGGAGTAAAAATTGAACTGACCACAGCACCGGCAATGAAAATCATGTCGGTCCGTGACAGTTGTTCGGAGAAAGAAATCAGCAATAAACTGGGTGAACTTTACGGAGAAATCGGCGCGGAGATGGCCAAGCAAGGCATGGAACAAAGCGCTGCGCCTTTCGGGATTTATCACAGCGTAACCATGCAAGGAGACTCAGGCATGTATTTCGTGCTTGAAGCGGGAATTCCGGTTAACAATAAGGGAACTTCAGCTGGCAGAGTAAAATATTCAGAAAACCAAAACATGCGTGTTGTGAAGGCATATCACTACGGCCAATACAACGAAACACCGGCTACGCATGAAAAAATCGAAGCCTGGATGAAAGCGTATAAATTAACTGCAGCCGGCCCGGTTTGGGAAATATATGTCACCGATCCTATGACCGAGAGTGATCCATAGAAGTGGTTAACAGAGATAAATTACCCCTGTTGAGCACATTTTCGGGTCGCGGCACGAAATTTGGAATTCAGGTGAAATAGCAGTAGTTTTATTCTTCAAACAAAAGCAAACATGAAACGTATTTTCATCCTTTTCGCATTTCTGTTGACAACAGGATTTGCATATGCACAACAGACGCAAACAGCCCCAACTCCAAGTAAGGAAGAGCGTGCGCATACGGCGACATTGCGTTATCAGAAATTGCTTACACTTACGCCTGAGCAAAATGTACAGGTTGAGGCCATTGTACTTGCACGTATTACTGCTGTTGAAGCCGTTGAAGCGGATGTAAACAAGACTCCTGAGCAGAAGCAAACGGAGATTGCGCAAATCCGCAAGGACAAAGAAGCAGAACTTCAGGCAGTACTTACTCCTGAGCAACTTGCAAAATACAATCAGGTTAAAGAAGACCGCAAGAAAAGAAAGGAAACGATCCAGAATCAGCAAGGACAAGACTGAGTTGGATTCGATATAAGAATAAAGGCCTGCCGAACGGCGGGTCTTTTTATTTTTCAGGGTGGTAGTTCTTCTGAAATCTCTCAGATTGTTCGATGGCGTCCATCATTTGTTCGAGAATGACATCTGCATCCTGATGTACGTCTAGCTGCAGCGGCTCTTTGAACCTGATGCTGAGTTTCACACCTTGCTTCTTCAGTTTCAATCCTCGTTTATCAAACGCGCGCCGGAATCCATCAATAACAACAGGAACTACAACCGGATTATATTTTTTCAGAATGAGAACAACACCTCTTCGTCCTTTAACAAAAGGTTTTGTAGTTCCTTGCGGAAAGTTAATCAGCCAACCGTCATTCAAGGCAGTTCCTATATTGGAAAGATCGTCAAGACGCACTTTTCTGTTAACGTCTTTGTTGCCTTGGCGCCAAGTTCGTTGAATTGATACCGATCCAACGTAAGCGAAAATCCGAGGGAGCAAACCTTTGCGCATTGTTTCTTCCGCTGCAACAAAATAGCTGTTGATCATTGGATTGCTCAAATAGGATTTGTCTTCAAGCGTATTGTACTGTCCATTGCGCGCTGCACAGAAAATGTGAAGGAATGCTATTACATCAGCAAAATACGTCTGATGATTTGAGATGAACATCACATTACGATCCGGAAGTTGCTTCAGTATTTCAGCTCCTTCGATGCGCACCGAATTTCTGCGGTTGTATCGCGCCCACGTAACACGGCCTATAGAGGAAATCAACAACCTCTTAATCCATTTAACATGACCGAAAGGATCTTTACTGAACATGGCGCCGAAGTTACGAATTCAATACAGGACACATACGTATTCCGTACTTTTGAGGATTGCATGAGCACCACCGTACAAACAAGTAATTCCAAGAATGTAATTCGCATTTCAGTTGCGCTACTCATATTGCTGGCGTCCGGCTATATCATTATATGGTTTTTACTTCATAAAAGGGAGGTTCCGAAGCACGCATATGTTGTACCTGCGAACGCGATGGCAGTTGTAACACTCAACATTCCTGAACTTGCAGAAGATTACATGGACCGGGAACTTGGCATTGATTCAGCCAGCACATTTTTCGCTAACGAACTGAAATGGATTTACGGCAAGGAGAGCAGCAATAACGGAATTGCTTTGCAAAGTGATGTATTGCTATTCGCCTATCAAAGCGGTGAAGCGGCTTATTTCGGTGTTGCATTGGAAGTAGAAGACAGCGCTGCGTTCGGCAAACACATTCGCACGAACAATCAGATTCGGTTTCAGCGATGGAATGATCGCGGATTTCCTGTGATGCGCATCGACACGACGCCGGCGGTCATCGGCTGGACAAACAATACTGCTTTATTGATTTATCCGATCACTAATCACGGAGTAGCGCATACGTCCGTTCAGTGCATAGAATTGCTCAAGCAAAAAACGGAAAATTCAATTGCTGCAAACGCGAATTACTGCAAGTTGGCAGAAACTGATTTTGACGCAGCGTTGTGGATTCAACCCAAACCTTTACTGACTTTTACTGATAATGGAGCTTTGTTAGAACAAACTTTCTCGGGAGTTGAATATGTGAATTATAACTTCACTTTCGAAGAAGGAAAGATTCTGGGAAGATGTGAGTGGACATTACCGGGCGTAACCAGAATCGGTGCGCCTGCGGAGATGCCATTGCCTGCAGAGGGAACCGATATCATTGGGATGATACGTTTTGATTTGAATACTGAAGACAGTTCGATGTACGATGCGTATGCAGATGCACCGCCGGTGAACGGATTGCCATTAACTGATGAAGAAGCAGAGGAATTACTGCCGTTCCTAAGCGGAGCTTGTGCGTTGTGTATGTATGATACAATAGAATCAGACAAACGCGACACCAGCCATAATATTCAAATGGAACGCGGCTACAGTTATTCTTACGTATTGAGTAATCCGGACCGCGCGAAAGAATTACTGACGGAAATTATGGAGCGTGACAGTGTTCCTTTCAAAGACAATGCGTGGATTTATAATGAAGGCGCGGGAGAAATCAGAATGACGATTGATGGCAATCTTTTGTCGGTGACGAATTCACCGAAAGCAGATGGACGCCGGCACGAAATGCCGCTTTTTCTTAAGCGGAAACAATATTGGTTTGATATCAAAACGATAACGAAGAGTTCCGCACCGATTGGAATTCTATCGTGGTTTTTTCCATCGTATTCTGAAAATCACTTAACGATTTCAGAAATATTCCGTCAAGCGAACGGCACTACACCTGCTCAATTGGATAATCTATTGTGGTCGACATTCGAAATTGAATTCACTGATCCGAAGACGAACGGATTGATTCAATTGGAGAAAACTATTCTCCGTCTCCGATAGAATCTTCGTCTGCGAGTGCTTTCAGATTCAATAAAAACTTATGCGGTTTAGAAGTCAGTCGTGAAAAGAATTCTGTTTCAGCAGCAGTATAAACAGCAGCAGCGACGCTTACTTTTTTCTTTCCTTCATTGGTTAATTGCACAGCGAAAGCACGACTGTCGCCCGACTTGGACTTTCTGACCACAAGTTTTTCCTTTACTAAAGCACGGATCACTTTCGAAGTCATCATTACATCCATTCCTGCAGCGCGCGCCAACACAATTTGTGTAGGTGCAATTTTCAGGCATTGCAAGCGCTTGATTTCTTCGAGCAGAAGAAACTGAACATATGTAAGTTCTATGGATTTGAGTCGGCTTCTCAAAAATCGTTGCCAGGCGTTTGAAGTTTGCCAGAGTAAAACTCCGGCGCCGAAAATACTTTTCTTGTTTTTCTCTGAAGCCATTTGTCGTTTTTAATCGCGCTCTTCGTTACTGTATCCGATTGTAACACCAACCCTGAATCCGTAACGATCCAACGTTCCGTCTTCGGGTAAGCGATAAATCATCGTTGCCGCAACTTGCGGAGCAATAAATATAGGCCATTTCAGATTTGACATCAAGCGCATTCTGAAAACTACTGAGCCGCTCATTCTTCCGTGTTCGAAATACGGATCGCGTCGCAACCAATAATCAAATCCAAGCGGATTCACACTTAAGTGCATGCGCATTTTCCCTTCTGTCAAATAGTAGCCGGCTCCTTCAGGCAAAACCAGCAAAAGCGTTCCCAAGTAATTCCACACTGAACCTTGCGTATAAACCGAACGATCACGAAGCAATTTCATTCCTCCTATAAAACCTGCAGGAGCATGACCGTAAAATCCACCTTCATTGGAAATACCGATTCCTGCCTGCCAATTCAAGGTGAAGCGATCGCCGATTCCCATATGCAATTGCCCGCCTATTTGTTGCTGACTTCTGTAACCGAGTTGAAAATATTCAGCGTACAAACCTCCTTCGAAATGATCCTGGGCTTTGATCATTACGGGAAAAGAAAAAATTACAGCGAAAAGAAGTAAACGGGCTTTCATGATGTTGCAATTTAATGAGACTTACTGATTTCTGCATTAAAAAGCTCAGAAAGTGTGCCAGCATCAATGACATGTTGTCCAATGAACCGAATGTGTTTGTAAGTGGCGTGTTTGGCTTTGATAATGGCGAGTTGACGTTGCTCTTCTTCAGCGGAGATGAATCGGTCATCGCTGGCCGTGACAACCGTGAGTTGTGTTTCAGCAACAGAAAAATCTTCACGGATATCCGGCGGAAAAAATCCGCACCAAAGAATGAGGTGATGAATAGATGTCATGCCGGAAGTAATCCAACGCGTTGCAGTTGCAGCACCTTGAGAAAAACCAAGCACAGTAATTTTCACATCCGGTCTGCAACGGAGTAACACATCTGCCGCGGCCATGTCGAGCCATGAAACGTAATCGCGGATATCATCTTCACGATCTTCTTTCGTCATCCAGGATGCAACAACTTTATCGGCTCCGCCCTTATGATAGAAACGATGCAATCCTTCAGGAGCGACGACCAATCGCTTATCATTCGCGATAACGTTGAACTCATTCAGAAAATCAGAAGCGAGTTGCGCATAACCATGACAAACGAAAACCACTTCATCAAACTGAGAAGACGGTTCTGCAGAAGAGAAATATCTTGCAGTTTTCGGTATTGTGATTGTTCTTCTGATCATTTTCCGTTTCCTGAATTTGCCTCTGTTGAATCCTGAGCGCCGCTCTCATCCGGAATATCGAAGTGATGAGCGCCGAGTATTTGCAACACCGGTTGCACGTTGTAAATCCCGCGATTGAACTTATTACAGAGAATAATTATTGTTACATCGTCGGTAAGTCCTCTGTAAAACGCAGATGTATAACCGTGCCACCACCCGTTATGAAACACTGCTGTAGCTCCGTCATCAAAAGAAACGGTTCTCCAACCATAACCGTAGTTCCATCTTTCTTTGCCTTGTAATTCTGCGCTGTATCCGGTGTACGCTTTGCGTTGCAATTCCAATGAAATAATTTCCCCGTTACGCAGCGCTCGATCCCACAGAAACATATCACCAACACTTGCAAAAACGCCTTTGTCTCCTGCGACCTGATCAAGAAAACTTTCGTCCCAACGATTCCAGCTTTTGTAATATCCGCGAGCGCGATTCTTGTGTTCTTTACCATCTCCATAAATCCAGGTTTGCTTCATCTCTAACGGTTCAAAAAATCGCTGACGCATAAATTCATGAAAAGGCAGAACACTGATTTTCTCAACGAGTGCAGCAAGAATTACATAACCGGTGTTGCTGTAATCGTATTTCTGATCGGGCTGACGGAATGCACGAACGTTCAGACGTGCGAATAAATTGATGACGCTGTCATTCGTATACACTGCGGGCGGATCAATTTTCTTTTCACGATAATAATTGTCACAGATGTTGGTGTACTTATCCAATCCTGCGCGGTGCGTGAGCAAATGATGAATTGTTGTATTGTAATAAGGCAACTGCGGAAAATATTTTCGAATTGAATCTTCAAACATCAGTTTTCCATCTTGAACGAGAAGCATAATTGCAGCAGCGGTGAACTGTTTGGAAACAGAAGCCAATTGGAATGAGGATTCCATAGAAAGAGAATCACGCTCTTCGTGATTCTCCCATCCGTATGCCTTGTTGTAAATGATCTGACCTCTTTCTGCAACGAGCACACAACCGGAGAATACTCCGTCGCGGAACTTATTATTGAAAAACGTATCGAGAGATTGTGTTTTACGATTTGCGTCGATCAACTGACGAATGTAATCCGAAGAATCAGCAAGAGAAGAATCTTTGACAGCAACAGCGGTTGACTCACCGCAGGCAATGAGTGTAATGGAAAAAAGAAGAATGAAGAAGTAGCGCATAAAAAAATCCCCCGCAAGTTGCGGAGGATTTTGAGAATGAGGTGTTGATAACCTCAGTATTATTTCACAACGATCACCAGATACTTGGAAACGCTCCAGAATTTATCTGAGTCCGTGATTACAATTTTCTCTGCTTTACCATCTGCACCCTCGATCTTGTATGAACCGGCAGGATGTGTAGTAAGTAATTTTGCTTCTTTAGCTCCGAGCGGAATCTCATTTACACGTGTAATATCAACGCGTGTGAAATATTCTGAATCGAAATTCTCAGAAACCTTTTGTGATTTTCCGATTCCAAGCAATCCGCCTTCTTTGTTGATGATGCCCTGCTTTTCAAGTTCTTTGGAAGTACCGAATGCGTAATAAGCTGTATTCAATTGCTCGGTTTTTGCATCTGATTCCTGCTGCAACTCCTGATAATTCATTGTGAGGTTGCTGAGTTCAAGATTCTTCTTCTCGAGATCGTCTTTGAGCTCTGTGATTTCCTGTTCACGTGCAACCAGCTGCGAATTGAGATTGTCTATAGTCTGCTGCATTGAAGCGATTTTCAGATTCGCGTCTTTCAAATTCTTCTTGGCAGAAGCCAAACGTTGTTTGTTCTGAACCATCAAGTCGTAAATCGCCTTGATATCATTTACAATCTGATCTTTTCTGGAACCAACATCACCACCTGCCGTATCGCGAGCGATCATGTTTTCTTTCTTACGAATTTCATCAAGGTTAGACTGAATATCGTTCATCGCGCGGAAGAATGAATCCAATGCTTCGGCCTGTTGCTCCGTAATACCGGACAGACGCTGAGTTTCTTCGGTCAAGCTGTCTTTAACAGGATCAACCTCCGGTTTATCATCACCGCAGGAGATAAAAAACGGACTCAGAAGGAATAGAAATAGTAGCTTTTTCATGACGTTCATTTGTATGCGGTAAAGTTAGGGAAAATCGGATTCCCGTACGCAATCATCATTGCAAATGCAAATCCAATCAATACACGTAAACGTTACTTGGCTTTAACCGTGAAGGCTTTCTTCAGGTGTTTGTACGACTCTTTGATTTCTTCCTTACGCGCTGCACGGGTTTTGACGTTCAACTTGCGTTTGGATTCTATTTTCGCTTTGAGTTTGGACATTGAAACTTCCAATTCGTGCTTCCGCTCCTCGAATTTGTCTCGCGCTTCCATATTTCCCAACTTGTATTGCACCTTCAACATGTCAAGTTTAATGCGGAACTGCTGCATGTCATGATGCAACTCTTCTTCTGCTTCGTGATCAATTACACCGTCAATTCTTGCTTCTAACGTGCGGAATGCACGCATTATTTTCTTCTCCTGTACTTCAAACTCATCCAACGATTCCGCTTTACCAAGGGCAAGTTGAACTTTCATTTCGTCAATCACCTGTAAAACTTCATCTTTTGCTTTGCGACCATTATTCTCAACATATTGCTGAGCTGTATTCAAACTCGATTTGAATTTTTTCTTCAGTTTTTCAAAATGATATTGGGCTTCCATTTCACCGAGTGCCAATTGAACCTGATACTTTTCCAAACCTACTGCTGCTTGCCTAAGCATGTCAGCCAGGTTTTCTCCGAAATGTTTTTCGTTTGCCATAGCGTTGATTTTTTTGTGCAAGTTATTAAGCAGCAAACGAGAATTTAATGACATAAATCGTTAAGCAAACTGATAAATGTCAGAAACCCAGAAAACGCAGAGGCGACTTCCCTGGCACGTGTAGCTGCATAACGGCATTAGAATTCAGCCAACGACCGTTGTTAAACAGGTCAATGATCAGAATATAATCGCCGGCGTCGGGTGGACTTTCGACACGTACACATTGCGTGAAATCTGAATAGACGTCGACTTCAAGCTGCGTTTTGTAAGAAGAACATTGAACTTCGTGTCCATTAAGATCATAGATTCTGTAACCCGCAACGATCGTATCCTGTCCATCCGGAATTGACCTTAATACGAAACCGGAGGAATTTCTGATGCGAACGTTTACGTAGCCGTGCTTGTGATATGGCACAGTGACCACCTCATTATCACATGCAGTCAGATCGACATTGGTACAATCAAAATGCGAAGGATTGAATGAATAGGCATTCTGAGAAGTATTGGCCGAACGATAATTCGTATGACTTAAATGGAGATTAATCTTTTCAGGGTACAACCATGAAGGCAGACAATTTGCCGCAAGAAAAACATCATTCAATTCTGCGTGCAATATGGAATCAGGATTGTTGTGAAACGTAATTGTAATCGGTTTCGTATTCGCATTCAATGAAGAGTTTAAAACAGATTCCATTGGAAGTGCCCACGGAACCAGAAGAATTTCGTCAAACAGACCCGTGGGTTTAACAATGATCTTGCTCTCTTCAAAATCCTGCATGTAAGCAGTTATACGATCCATATAATCCAATCGATGCGATTGAACTTCAGCACCCGAATAGATTTTGAAGCAGGAAATTACAACTGCTGCTCCAACGAAGATTTTAAGAAAACCTCTGCGCACGCCATACGTTTCGGCTTCCAGTAATAACATCACGGCATATATTGCTACCGGCGGCATATAAGTTTCCATCATCAAGGATGATTCTCCTTTGTAATACGTAATTGCGACCAATGCACCGTATGCAAACGAAAACAACACTGTATAGAGAGCAATAAACCACTTGCGTTTGAAAAGCAGAATTAAAACAGCTAAAACTGCAGTGTAACCGATCCACCGCGACATATCACTGATGTATACCGTAAAATAGCGCCAGGACGGTAATGAGAACAACTCAGAAACGTGCTTCAGATAATCTTCTGCACTCAATATCTTGTTGCCTATATTGTGACCTAACGTCAGGTATTTGACGCGCACAATACACCAGGTCAAGACAATCAAGCCGAATACGATTTCCGACCATTTCAACTTTGGAAGTTTCCGCACAATTCTGAATCCGATAACGAATAAAATCGGGAATAACGCCAATTCGTGATAGAAGGAGGCAAGAATTACTGCGCAGCTTGCAGTAAAATATCTGAGGATGTAAACGCTACCGGTTTCAACAGCAGGCTTCCATTCGAGAACCGCATAAAGTAAAATTGCCATCGTCATTCCCGAAAGCAACTCCGAAATGGCGTAATAAAACATCCATCCGAAACCAACCGTCATGGAAAACATTAAGATTATTCCGGCATTTCGATTTTTGAAGCCAAGCGTCACCACCAAAAAAACGAGATACCAGATGGCAACCAGATTCACGGAATACGCGATGAGGAATGTTTTAAGCGAGCATCCGGCTTTCAGTAAGAGTAACGGAATGGTTTGAGAGAGCACAGAAGACCAAAGTCCGTGCGGCAAACAATATTCACGTAATTGATCGATTTCGAAAACGTAGTTTGCAGAATCATACGCGATCATGCGTTCTTTAAAAAACACAACAGCGAGCACAATGAGATAACCGAAGACGAGAAGTCCGGCCAGTTGCAAACGATCTTTGAATAGAGTTTTCATAGCTGAATCATCGCTGCATTAAGGCAACTCTGCCATCAGAATAAACAATCGTTCGAATTTATCTCTGATCTGCGTGGCATCCCATTGCGTGTTGTTGCCAACCATTGCAAATGCAAGTCGTTGTCCGCTTTTTGTGTCGACGTATCCTGCATAGGCACGCACACGCGACATTGTTCCGCTTTTTGCACGCAGATTACCTTGTGCAGCAGTACCACCGGCCAGTTTGCGAATCGTTCCTGATTCTCCGGCAACAGGAAGTGAACGATAGAATGAAGGAAACACAGCAGAATCTTTCGCCAGAACTTTCAACATGGACACAAGCTGAAATGTAGTCAGCGAATTGTGACGCGATAGTCCGCTGCCATCCACCATAAACATGCCCTGCAAATCAACGCCGTGGTTTTTCCAGAAGGAATACACCGCATTTACGCCACCGAAAGTGCTGCCGTAACCTTTTTCTTTGTGGCCGATTGCGCGTAATATCGTTTCAGCATAAAAGTTCTGCGAGTATTGATTGGTGTGATGAACAAGATCCGACAACGCAGCCGAAGAAGTTGATGCTATCAGTTTTCTTTCACCATTCAACTTGAATCCATTCAACTTAACATGGCGCATCGTGGTTGCCGAATCGCGAATACCGATTCCACGCTCCTGCAAATTTTTCTTCAGCAATTGCGCACACAACAAAGCCGGATCCGGAATGGAACCTTTCGCTTCCAGAGCTCCGCTGACTTCTCCTTGTACGCAACGTTCAAATGCGTAAGGCCCGCCCGTTACGTACGCATATGATTTTCCTACTGAAGGATTCGCAACACATTGATTATACAATTTCATTCCGGGAATCTGCGGTGAATAACGCATGTTAACATGTCCACCGCTTGCATTCAATGTTATATCAAACTGATTTTCGTGAATGGAAAGTCCGCATGGACCTGCGCCGTAATCACTTTGCACATCTTCCCACGCCCAACCTCCTGGAGTCAGATCACGTTCAAAAGCTTCTGCATCACCAATCACACAACCGGCAATGGAATCTATTCCTGCATTCTGAATCGCGTCCGCCCAATTCGATACCACCTTCTCAATACTGCTGCCGTACGATTCAGATCCCAATGTAGGATCGCCATTACCGCGAATGATGATGTTTCCTTCAAGTACACTTCCGCTCTTTGCGCCATCGTATTGCAGTAAAGTTGTAAAACGGTATCCCGGACCGAGCAATGCAAGAGCAGTTCCTGTGGTAACCACTTTCATTACTGAAGCAGGCGTTAAACCTGTATTCTGATTTATCGCAACAATCGCCGAGTCTTCATTCACCGGAGCCAGATAAAAACTCCACATTCCCCCGCGGAGTTCAGGAGCTTTATTGATTGAATCGACATACGTGAGTAAACGCCCCATTGCGGAAGTATCTGCTTCATCAACTATCACAGCGGTGGAATCCGCTTTCACAATTTTTACATCTTTTAACGGAAGTGTTTCTCCGCCGGTTGTAAACATGAAACCGGTTGCAACAAGTGCGAATACCACCAAAAAGATGGCAGAAACCTGTTTAATTGTGAGGGTTTTATTCAGAATCTGTTTCACTGAGGTAAAAATAGCCCAACATGTTGAAAGCAGATACTATTCAAGATGAATAATTATACCCGCGCTTAACCGGTGCAATCCGGCTGCCGAACAGAATTTTTTCTTCCCTTTGTAAAATATTGTGCGGGGTTGTTGCGACTCTCCTTCTACAGTAATGAAGCGCATGATACCCATAAACGCTACAATGGCCGCAGAGCAAAACAGGCTTTTAGAAGAAACGATCCAGCGGGAACGACGCCGTTTGCTTGAGTTTATCCGTAAACGCATACCGCAGGAGGAAGATCCGGAAGACGTGCTTCAGGATGTATTCACCGAGCTGGCTGAAAGTTTGCGGATGGAAAGGGTCATCGACCGTGTATCGGGATGGGTGTATCGTGTGGCACGGAACAAAATCGCTGATCTTTTCAGAAGAAGAAGAACGGAGTCGTTGGAAGCACGATACGAAAATGAATACGGCGATGGAGAAGAAGGACTTGGATTGAACGATCTTCTGCCCGACCCGGCAGGCGGTCCGGAAGCTGAGTATGCACGACGCGTCATTATGAGTGAACTGATGCTTGCTCTCGATGAATTACCGGAAGAACAACGCTGGGTATTCTGGGAAAATGAAATTGAAGAGCGCTCTTTCCGTGAGCTCGCGGAAGAAGCAGAAGTTCCGCTCAACACATTGCTTTCGCGAAAGAGATATGCGGTGTTGTTTTTAAGAGAACGATTGAAAGAACTGTATAACGAACTGGGAAATTAATTCCTGTTCAGAAAGGAGACAAAAAATGAAATGGATTTTAAAAATCATCGGAGCTACTATACTGTTTACGCTGTTTGCGTTTGCATTGGCTTGGGTAACGATGTTGTTGTGGAACTGGTTGGTGCCGGGATTGTTTAATGGCCCTGTAATCACTTACCTTGAAGCTGCAGGATTAATGATTCTTGGACGATTATTGGTTGGCGGATTTAAAGGTGGCAGAAGAAAACATTGCTGCGGCGGAAATTCCTGCGGACACGGACATCACCACGGCGGATGGAAAAAACGTTGGGAAGATAAAATGTCGGTGATGAGCGAAGAGGATCGTGAGAAATTCAGAAGCGGAATGAAAAAGTGCGGATGGTGGGAAGAAGGAAAAAGCAAAGACAGTTCTACACCGAATCAACAGTAAAAAGAAAAAGGGGCAATTGCCCCTTTTTTTATGATCAGTTTTTCTCTTCGCGTTTCCTTGATAAAGCGAAGAAGACGCCGGCAAGTGTAATCAACGAGATCACAAACACAAACATGTTGTTGTTTTGATTACCGTTTGATTCGCCTTCGCTGAGCAACATGAATCCGCCTTGCTTCTTTCCTTGTGCAGGTTTGTCTTCGATGAATGCATCGTATTCTTTTGCGTAATCGTAATGCTTGGTAATATCGCGACCGGTGAGCCACTGATACGTGTACAATTCATTCCAACGGCGCTTGCTCAGATCTTTCAGATAGGTTTGACCTTTATCGCACGAGAAATCTCCGCTTGCCGGATGCGTGAGCACATAACGGCCCTGAAAAGTTTGCTTGTTCGGCGTTTCCTGGAACATCAAGTCCTGAGGAAAATGTTCGCGATCGTACGTTACATGCATACGCGTGAAGAAAACTTTTCCGTCGTAAACATTTCCGCCTGTGTG
>Ga0172372_10003200_pt1 | contig 24326 bp, 22 predicted proteins | sample LakKiv5m_2_FD_114544 | JGI IMG/M metagenome (GOLD analysis project Ga0172372, IMG submission 114544) | Freshwater microbial communities from Kabuno Bay, South-Kivu, Congo - kab_092012_9.5m | ecosystem: Environmental > Aquatic > Freshwater > Lake | place: Democratic Republic of the Congo...
ACAGGTTCTGGAACTTTTTTACCACGCATATATTAGCATATATTAATTTAGATTATTACTACAGTTTTCAAATATTATTCAACTAGAAGAGAACTTATTGTCTAAATTAACAGAAGTGGGTCAGACTTTATCTTTTGGATAAAAAAAGATGAAAACTATAAAATCATTTTTGTTGATCCTAAAGGAACAAGCAATGCAGACTATCAAAATAAAGTTGATGAATTTGAAAAACTATTTTTGGAAAACGGGAAAGCAAAAATATTTACTTATAAAAACTTTAAAATTACTTTTGACCTGAAGCTTATTGCAAGTGATGAAAATAGTGTAGGTGAAAAATATGAAAAATATTGGCTTGGAAATAATAATTTTAAGTTTTTAAATTATAGGTAAACCTTTTATGCCAGCCATAACCATTGCAAGAAGCGCTACAGAAGAGCAAAAAAAAGACATCAAAGAAAATCTTGAAATTTTACAAGAAAATATTTTACATACCAAAACCATTTTTAAAATGGGAAAGAATATTCAAAAAATAGTTCAAGAGTCATCAGATCAACAATTTATAGAATCCAACTATGGTTTATTTTTGGGTAGAGTTATGTTCTCATTTCAAACAGAAATTGTACTTGCTTTGACTAATTTGTTTAGCAACGAAGGCAGTATTTTCAGGAAAATTCACAAGCCATTACTATCTAGCAATTTAGAACCTTTTGATAAAAATGAACTAATGAAAAATGCTGAAGAATTTTATTTGAGTAATGAAAGCACAAAAAAAATTTATGATAAACAGTCATTAACTTATCTAATTCATAAAACAAATAATACAAAAACAGATGAAGAAATTAAAAAAATTAGAATAGAAAAATTAAAAAAAGCAAATTTACCAGTCAATAAATACGAGGCTTTAGACTTTAAAAAGCAAGAGCTTTTATCTTTGTTCAAAGATATTGAATTTAAAATAACTAAATCTGCCCAAGATGGTGGTCTGCCAGTCATGAAACTCAATGGAGAAGATGTATCATTAAACACATTCAGAAATAAGTTTTTAGCTCATCATGACAAAGAATTTTATAGAATTAGTCGTTGGGCAAATATTTATTTTGTATTTGTGAATTCTGGTACCGCAGAGCTATTAGAGAAAGTAAGAGTTTATTTAGATAAATATTATTACCTGTTATTTGGAGCTACTTATACTTTTGATGACTTAATAACTAGAAATAATAAAGACAATATTGATTTAAAATTCTTAAAAGAAAAATTTGAACAAGACTTAAATGCTCATCAAGGTTGGTTAAACTCTTTAAAATCTAGAAATATTTAAAAGTTCGAACTCTAATGAAAAAAACCTAATTCTAAAATATCTAATTTCCCTCCTCACTACAAAGCTGGCAAAAAGCTGAATTTAATCTTAAAAAACCGTTTCTGTTTTTGTATAATTTCCCTCGTTTCCGCTTGAAGTAAATTCAAGCTTTCTCATGCTTAACCTAAAGGTTAGCACTTACGCTCATCGCCGCTTGGCTATGGCTCGGGGATAGGGATTCGAACCCCAATAGTTGGTACCAGAAACCAAAGTCCTACCATTAGACGATCCCCGAATTTGCCTATTTATAAAACTCAAAATGTAATTATAATGTCAAGAAAGGCTTTGATATGGACCGGTTAGCAAACACACCTGACAAAAAAGGAGAATAACTATATACTATTAGCACTTTTATTAGACCCACAAAAAATGATTTAAATTCTGTATCCAAAAATTTTCTAATAATTGCTTCAACAAAAATCAAAATGCTCAAAAAGTTTAGCCGGTTTATCCAAAAAAACTTCATCCAACAATTGGATATAAAGTTGTTGCATTTGGCCTTATTATCGCTTTTATACGGGATTCTTATCAACCCCTCAATTGCTCAAAGTAACGATTATCTGATCAAAAATTTGTTTGGTCAAAACCAATTGGGTAACAACTTACCTTTTTCCATCGAGCTAATTTTGTTGTCCTACGTTTTTTACAGCATTATTAATTTTAACATAATCACCATTGTCAGAAAGCTTCGCTGGGATCTTTTGCTGTTGCTTTTACTCTTTACTATTTCCAACACACTCGGCTATTTTTATCTGATAAACAGAAATCAAAACTGGCCTTTTTTACAGACCAACATCGTCTTTATTATTGATAGCATTTTTATTTTAATGGCCAGAATTACTACCAGCGATAAGGAAAATCTGATCGTCAAAACTGCCTTTAAAAAATATGTAAACAAAGAACTTTTAGAAGATCTGATAGCCAACCCCAGTCAATTGGAGCTAGTTGGCGAGGAAAAAGAAATCACCGTTTTATTTAGTGATATTCGCGGTTTTACGACCTTATCCGAAAAATTAAGTCCCAGAAACTTGGTAATTTTGTTAAATCAATTTCTAGATAAAATGAGTAATGTGATCCATCGCCGGCAGGGTAATATTGATAAATTTATTGGGGATGCGATAATGGCTTTTTGGAATGCTCCAATTTCCAATAAAAACCACGCTTCTTTATCTGTTTATGCGGCAGTTGAGATGATCCAAACTTTAGAAAATACCAAAAAAAATCAACCAAGTTTTAACCAACTAAGTATTGGTGTGGGCATAAATACCGGTAAGATGATTGTTGGCAATGTGGGTAGTCCAGATAGATTAAATTATACTATTTTAGGTGACAATGTGAACCTTGGAGCCAGGCTGGAAGGACTGACCAAAAAATATGGCGTGCATATAATTGTCTCTGAAAATACCAAAAATCAATTTACCAAAATTGGCGATTACAATTTGATATTTAGACTGCTAGATATAATCACAGTCAAAGGAAAAACCGTTCCCGTAAAAATTTTTCAACCATTAATTGATAATTCCTTGAACCAAAGTTTAGTTAAAAATTACACTCGGGCCTTTGATCTATATTTTAGAGGTGATTTCAAAAATGCTTATCAAATATTTAGTCAACTTGCAGGGCTTGGCGATGCAGCCAGTCAACAAATGTGCCATAGATTAAAGACTTTTAGACCGACTGTGATTTGGAATGGAGTCTGGAATTGGGATGAAAAATAGCCGTTATAATTATTGACAACTAAGTCGTTTTCTAAAACATTTTTTGTCATGAATACAAAACCACTCTCCAAGGAGCTCCACGATTCTTTAAAATCAAAAACTAAAGAGGAGATTTACCAAACTTTATTAGCCAAAGGTTATACTTTAGCTGAGGTTGAAAATTTTACCTCAGAAACAAATTCCAGCAAACAAACAATACCCCAGAAAAATAACTACTCCAGTTCCAGTCAAACAATTTATATAATTGCCATTTTTGGTGCAGTTTTATTGGGCTTGGGTATTTTTTCCCTAATTGTAGCCAATTGGGATAGTATTCCTGATTTTACAAAAGTCTTAATTGTTTTATTTATAACCATATTATTACATGGCCTAGGACTACTAGCCGATTTCAAAATCAAAATTCCAACAATCGCCAACGCACTTTATTTAGGAGGAAGTCTGACTTTTGGTGGCACTCTATTTTTGATTAGCCAGCTGTACACCCTACCCTTTAAATTAGCTGACTTTTATTTTATTTGGTTTATTGGAGTTAGCTGCCTTGGTTTGGCACTAAAAAACTTTGTTCAAGAATATGTAGGTCTATTTGTTTTAGTTCTTGCTTCCACCTTTTCTTTTGGCTTTATCTATGGTTTTTATCTAAGTAGGGAAGCAAATAATAACAATTTTTCAACTATAATTTTATCTTTAATTTGTGCAATAATCTCCATTTACTGGGCAAAAACTCTACGACTCAGAAACCCAGATTCCACCTTAAACAACATTTACTAATATGCTTTTTTTAATCATTGCTCTGGTTCCGGCTTTTATTTTAATCTGGTTTTTTTGGCTGTCATCCAAAAACTCTAATAAACCCTGGTTAAAACCACTTTTTTCTCACTCAGATTTTTTAAAAGAACTTTATTCAGTGGTTACAGTTGCTCTTTTGGGAGTGTTTTGGACAAATCTTTATTCTGAAATAATCAAAAATTTTCAAGTTAAAGACTCTTCCTGGTTTTTGGAATTGTGGATACTAATTTTTGTCCTGTTAATTTTTGGAGTAAGTTATTATGTCAAATCCTATTTTACCCTAATCGGCGGGGCTATTTCGGCAGTTATATACGCTGCGGTTCAGCTTGTAAAATGGTCTTATGAAAGTTACTTTTTTATCCTAAAAGATAGATTGACTGAATTTGAAGGCCAAAAAATCATTGCCCCTGCCGCTAGTCTGGGAATCTTTTGGATATTTATAAATTTGGTTTATTTTGTCGGAAAAAGCATGTCTGGTACCAAGATATTTGGCCGTAGTGGTAATATTATCAGAGCCTTGGTGATTTTTACCAATTTAGTGATTTTGGCTATTTTATCGAATAGTTTTTTCATTGATTTTGGGCTAAAAAGCTCTGTTGCCGGTAACTCGATAATTCATTCTTGGCCATTATTAATTTCAGCTTTGTTGATTATTATCGTGTCTGGATATGGTTTTGTTTTAAACAAAAAAATCAATTTAAAGAGTTTTGAAATCGGTTTAAGTCTAATTCCAGGCTTTGTTTTTTTAATTTACTCGTTTATACCCTTTATTCGAATCTCTAATGATAGCAGCCTAGAAAACAATTTTGGGAAAATTATTTGGGCCGTTATTTTTAACAGTTTGTACCTATCTTACGCTATTTATTTGATTTACAAAAGCGACAAAACTCAAGAACGCTGGCTGAAAATTTATTCTATTATTTTAATTGTGGGTGTGGTGATTGAACGACTGGTAGATATCGCAACCAATTTTAACTTTAGTGGAATTTATTTAAGCATTTTTGGAGGTATTGTCATGATTGCTGTCAGTTTGATTGAATTATCCAGAAAAAAATCTCAAAAAAATTAATATGAATACTAAATCAACTTCTACTCGAAATTTTGGCCTTATTTTGGCCGCCATAGCCTTACAAATTGTACTTGGCTTTAGCTTTTATTTAAGTAGCTTTGCAGTAAATGAACAAAATCAAAGTGGGACCCAAGTAACTCTTTTTTTAAAAAAACAAGAATTTACTCCCGTATACAAAGATGGTAAAATTCAACTTGAATACGAAATTAATATAATTGAAGATTTTAACGGTGGCCTGGATGTGCAAAATTATTTTGTTGGAGATACGGTTTATATTAGTTTATATAATTACGGCAATGAATCCACTTACAGCGGTATCAGCAAAGAAAAGCCGTCAAAAAGTGCAAACAGAGGGTTTTTGGATGGCGCCCGTGATTTGTTTGTAACTATTAAAGGTGAAGTTCGTGAGGTTATTTCCCCAAAAGATAGTACTAGTAAACTTGTACCAGTGCCAGCACCTCTAAATGAAAACTATTATTCTAGTTCATCTAGTTCTTTTTCTTATAATTCTAGTCCAAAGTACGATTCGTATCCAGAACCATATTATATCAGTAATTCATCCTCAACTTATTCTGATTATTATAGCTCATCTTCATATTACGACCCTTATAATAGTTCATCTTCTTCTTCAGGCTATTATGATTATTCAGGAGGATTTTCCAGTTCTTTTGGTTACGCCCCTAATTATTATAAATACAAGATTGTTTATGGTATCGAAGAATACTCTCTGGATCAAAAATATGTTGCCGAATACAATAATATAATTAACCCCAAAGCGGAAGTAATTATTGATAAAAATGGAAAAGGTACTCTAAAGAGTGTGCTTTCAGATAACAAAAAGTGGCCACAATAGCTCCCCACTTCATAATGCCCCTGTAGGTATCAAACCCAGGGCAAGTCTAGACCAAAAGTTAAGTTCGAAGCCACGTAGCAAGCTAGCGGTTATTTCTACATAAAAAAATATTTTGACATAGCCGATTTTAGAGAGTATAATAAAGGATATAAATAAATCAATATGTCTGTAAGAGCGAAAATTGTTAGTCTTGTTCTACTTTTTCTTTTAATTTTACCCTTTTTTAGCAACTCTTTAAATCAAGGAAGTGTTCTGGGTGTTAATGAAAATTTGAGTCAAGGAACTGTGACTACTAACGAAGGTCAAATTGGTGGAGGAGTGATTGAAAATAAAACTGAGAGCTCAGATAATGCTGATAAACAAATTAAAGGATTTGCTGTATTAGACTCTAAAGCCAGCACCTCGGTTCTAGCTAAAAGCTTTACTTTGGCCTCGGAAATTAAAGTAACCAATGGCAACAAAACTTCGGATTTAATAGTTAGTAAAGTAGATGAAGGCCTGGCTAATGATACAGTTTTAATTGTAAATGAAGAAACTTTTAAACTACTTGGCGGCGACCCTAAAACTCAAGAAAAATTAGAAGTGAGCGTAAAATATGCAAAATAATCTACCTCCAAACAATTACCAGATATTGCCTGGTCAAGCGGGATATCCGCAGTATTCAAATCAAAATTTACCCAGAAAAACTACCAAAAAGCCTAATTTGTGGGTAGTTTTGGCCTTGTTGTTTTTAGTTGTTTCCTTGGGATTAGGTGGTTTATCATATTATTTTTACACTGAAAAAGTCCAAGCTGAAAATAAAGTTATCAGCACCCAAAACGAGATAATCAGAAGAGCCAATGAACAGATAATTGCTCAGAAAAAACAAAAGAATGAAATTGCCGATATTTTCGATAATCAAGCGGCTTTAAACGATGATTTAATTGATCAACAAAGAATAGTGGCTGGAAGCACTGAAGACTATCTTCGACTTATTGAAAAAAGTATCCGATTTGTAGAAGGTCAGCCACAATTTTTTCCAAATACTTCTGAAGCTGAGTTTTTAAAACAGAAAAATGACGTTGTTCAAAAAATTGCCGACTATAACCGAATTTCCGCCGAAAACGCGGCTAGCAAAACCCGAAATACCGACAGAATCAACCAAATTTATCTGGATGCCAAAGAAGACCGCAACAATACTGCCAACGAACGAGAAGGTTTTCGATAGATATTGACCAGGCTTGATTTTTAAGCCAAACTGTTATTGTAAGTATGGATCAGCAGCTAATTACACTTGTAAATCAGACTCAATTTTTATCACCAGGAGACAAAAGTTTTTTACTTGAAAGGATCTCTGAAATGAATTCTTTGGAAAAACTACGACTTAGAGGTGCTCTTTTAGGTGGCCACGCTCCAGATATTTTGCAGTCACTGCAGCTAATGAGGGCCAAGTTTTTTTCTAAGGAATTGCCCAAAAAACCTGATTTATTAAGCAGAATTAGCAATGCTTTCTCAGGAAAAAAAGAAAATCAAATTGTAGCCCACAGTATCCTAACTCAAAGTACTATTCTTGGTAGTAATCCGCCTCAGGCCATCCGCGAACCTAACTTGACCCCTCTACAGAATTTATCTCAATTTAGCCATCCAGGTCAGCTTTCGATGCTCAGTAGTAGCCATGTGACACTAGGATTAAACGCCAACACCGAGCAAATCATTCAGAATTTTTTGGAAAAATTAACTCAGATTTTTAACCAGCTGGATAACATTAACCTGAAAAGGTCGTATTTTATGAATTTTGTGGAATCTCCACTTTTTGTCAGTTATATCAACACAGCTTTGACAGCTCTTCGGCATCCAGAATTGCAGCCACCAAAAATTATTTTAAATCTGCTATTTCAAATCAACCCGCAATATTTAAATAATAAACAATTTCAATTTGCTGCCGTAATCAGCAATCATTTACGAAATCTTTGTGGTATTTAGCGGATAAACTTTCTAACTTTAATTTTACTAAATTCTGTTTTTGTAAACTGATTTTACCCGACTCGGGGTCCCTGCAAATCTATTTGATTTGTGGGGATAAGGAGTAGCAAGCAAGTGAGTGTAGTTTTTGTCGTAAGACAAAACGAAACGCACGAAGCTTGATACGACGTGTGGTCGGGACGACAGGAATCGAACCTAGCTGCCTCATGCACCCCATGCATGCGTTCTACCAATGAACTACGTCCCGAAAACTAGGCTAATTTACTTTTTACAAAGCACATAAATCTGTCAATAAATTAAGGAATTCTTTGACACTAATTTAAAAACAATTCTTATATTTTTCCTAGCTATATACAAGTTGAAAAAATAATTTATTTATATTGTGGGATCTAACGGGGAAACATATGAGGAAAATAGAAATAAAATAGAGACAGTAGAATTAGTCGTTGTTGGAACTCAAATTAACGGTTTAGCCAACTATATAGAAAAAATACATCCATCAAATTTATACCAAGATCAAAGAAAAATTCCCTGGAATTTGGCACTAATAAATCTTTTACAGGTATTGAAATATTTACAAATAATTAGTAATCCAAATGAGAGTATTCTAATAGACAATTTAAGATGGTTAAGTAATAATACGTACCTTAAAATTGCATTTAAAACAATGAAGACAAAACTTCAAGAAGCAATAATAGAAGTCTTAACTGCAAATAAAAAACATACCGATCTTAGTATTTTTTTTCAAACTATTGTGTATAGTTTTGTTGATGATATACTCAGATCAAACGCCCCGATGCATTGCTATATTCAGTCAGACAATGCTGATAAAACAGCTTATAACACAATAAGAAAATGCTTGATAGAATTGACCGAAGCTGCTTTGCCTAGGATTTTATACTATTTTAAATACAATAACCTACCTTTGAGTAATTTAATTAATAGCCAACTCAGTAATCGACTAACAAACCCTAGTGATGGGCTTAACGTTGCAGGCTCAATTGAAATTAATGGCGATCAGACTCAGGAAGCACCTCTAAAATCTGTTGCCCAACTTCAAGAAGTTACCGAGCTTTTTTTTTCAGCATTAAATACCATTCCAAATATCCACGCTGCTTATACAAGTTTTAAAAATCTAGCAAGAACAGTGTTAACAGATAACCCTTTTTTGACTTCATATAACCAAAATCAGTTAGAGTCTGATATAATTAATTGGCCAAAATTAGGTTTGATATATAATCAGTTGCAGTCCGAATTAATAGACAATTCCGAAAGTCATAATATTGAATTTTCTAGAAATGACGAATCACTAGTATTGGCATTAAATGCACAAATTTTAGAAAAATTACTAGCTATCGAAGTTACTGATGAGCAACAATCACAATTGCAAGGAGTTGAATATATAAATCCACACAGATATTTAGTAGCTACCGACTCCAAGGATATTACAAACCTTTCTTTAAATAAGTTTGAAGTGGCGGTAATTTGCAAATTAATTATTCTAAAATATATTGCCAATGCTCATAAAACTAACTCTCCAAACATTAATTTACCACAAATAATCAGAATAATGCAGGATTTTGGCTTGAAAAAAGAGGAGGTTATGCTACATTACGCCATGTGCACTAAACCAGAAACTATCACCCCAGTAGGTCATAAAACTGTTGAAGCAAGACCGCCTTTGGAAATAAATCCAGAAAGAGATATAGCTATCCATGATTTATCAAAGAACCCTGAGGCTGTAGCCAAATATTTAATTGAATTTTTTTTACCAGATGAATTTAGGCGTTTGGTGATCCCCTATGACTACAACACTACCGAAGAAAATTATCAAAAAAGCCTAAGAGAAGCAGGATTTATAAAGGCCTTAGAAATTGCTCTAAATAAAATCGGTATTGAGGAAGAGATCGAAATTGAAGTAGTTTTTTATGATGGTTCAGCTTATTTTCAAAGCTCAGACCCGGCTCAAGTAGGCGTTAACAAAAAATTACCAACAGTGAAAATTGTTTTAAACCTAGGGGGAAAAGAATGTGAGGTCACCTTCGGAGGAGTCTCTTTTGACCATCACCCTTTGGTACCAGGAATCAAAATGGACCTGCCTTGTGCCACAGCTGAAATCTTAGAATATGTTAAAGAAAAGTTAGTAGAGCCAATAACTGATACTAAAATTCCAAGAATAATTGTTTCAGTTGCTGAGTCCAGCCAAGCTTTGGATACTGACTTATCGGGAGCAAATATACTTTTAAAACTGGCAATGAAAGATCCTGATTGGTTCAAACGTAATTTAAAGTTTATCGAAATTATTTCAACATTAATTGATCTTATCGATCGGGCTGCAGGGGCTCCAATTTTACCTAATCCTAACTCGATTGCCGACTATCTGTGTTTACAATTACTATATTTACCACTTTCCACCCTAATTACAGTTGATCGTAAATTAGCTAATTCTAAAGAATTAAAAGAGATTCTGCAAATAGATACAAACGTATTTATAGCTTTTGTAGAGTTTATTGCCATGAAATACCCAGATATTAAGACTTTAGAAGATTTAATGAATAGTATATACGGTATAAAAATTGCTGGCATTAGAGAAGATTATTATGCTGAGATAAACGGTCAAATATCGAGAAAGTTTATACTTGAGTTGTATAGTTATTACATTGAAAGGTTTCAATACCCTGATAATACTAATAAAAATCATTCATCAAGCACCAATAGTGCAATTACTCAAAAAACTGTAGTTGAAATTTTCAAGGCTTACGCATTTGCACATGATAATTTTGCAGAATCAATGAAAAACCATATAATTTATATCCCAATAAAAATATCACCCAATAAAACCGTAAAACTTGCAGTAATTAAACATGTTTACTATGTAGAAACTGAAGGGATTAATAGATCTCTAGAAAATATTGGCACTATTGCCTATCTTCGATCAGTAAATGCGGATATATATCTTCAATCCAAGTCTGAAGCCAACCAAAATTATACCTCGGGTTTATTGGATCCGGAAAGTGGATCAATCAGAAAATTATTTAACGGTTTCTTGGCAGAATGTTGGTCTTACTTTTTATTTAGACCCGATGTCAGGCCATTTATTCAAGGTGATGACACAATAGGTGGAACCCGAACTTATCAAAGTGGCACAAAGGAGTTTGATGACAACATTGAGTTGGCTAAAATTTTTGGTAAAACCCTAGAACAGCTTTTAGTCAGTGGCCTGAAATTAGACAGAATCACCCCAAAACTAATTTTTCTAAACAGCCTATTTACCCTTGAAGGAAATATAAATATGACTAACTATGATATTTACGAGCAAACGATTTTAACTAATTACAAGCGCAACTCTCAGACTAATTACCGGCAACGACTTGATTCCTTACTTGCTCCGCAAACAGCAGCAAGTAGCCAGTAGCAGCCACAGTATTTGCTATATTTAGGCTTTCTTTTTGACCATTCATTGGTAAATGTAGGGTGTGATTACACATTCTTTGTAAATCCTCAGAGACTCCATGTATCTCATTACCAAACCAAAAGAATCCATCTTTAATGGAGGCTAAATTATCAGGTTTTTTTAGATAGTCAAAGATATTTAGACTAGTATCAGAGATTTCGATAGCAAAATGATTTTTATCCGGGTATTTTTCAAAAACCTCTTGGAAATGAGCAAATTCTTCCCAATCAACAGTTTTTTCAGCTCCGATAGCAGTTTTTTTCACCACCTCCAAAGTTTTGCCAACTGGCCTGGGAGTGTAACCAACCAAAATTATTTTGGCGCCCAGACTATCAGCAGTGCGAAAAACCGAGCCCACATTCCACCCAGAACGAATATTATCAAGTACAATAGTCACTAAATTTTTATTTTTAAAAAAATACTTTTAGTAAAGAGCGATACGGCGATTGAGAGAAAAGTTACAATTTAAATTTAGCTCGCAAAAGCCGGTTTAAAATTTTGCTGAGGCAAAGCTCCAAAACTACCTGTAGCTGTTAAACCATTCTTTCTATCAGCTCTCCAGGTTAATAAATTTAAAATGTTAATAATTACTTTCGGCACCCTGGTATCTTGTTTTAAGGCGCTAATAGCCATCTTGGTTTTAAAATGTTTGGCTTTGTTGCCGATGGCAGTATTTTGCACCAAATTCATCAAATAGGCTTTTTGTCCTGGTTTTAATTTTAATAATAGTAATTTTAATGTCTCCATAAAGCCGATTCCAAGTCTATCTAAAATGGCTATTATTTCTTCAACCGAAAGATTTTCCCAATCTATTTTTGCAATTTCGTTGGCAACTGCTGGTTGAAAATTAAAATTCTGCATATTTGTAAATGGTTCGCTTTAATTCATTGTATAGCAGATAAAATTAGCTTGGTCAAATAATATTTTATAAAACACAAACTTGTCCATACTAATTTAAAAATTTTAAAACCCCAGTTTGACTAAGAAAGATGTTTGAGCAATTAAATCGTTTATGACCGTATTATCCCCTGCCCCTTACAAAGGAACCCGAGACATGTACCCCGAGGATTTGTTAAAACGAAACTATATCTTTGAAACTTGGAAAAAAACCATGTTAGAATCAGGTTTTAGCGAATATGACAGCAGTATTATTGAAAGTAGCGAAGCTTTTATAATCAAAAGTGGGCAAGAATTAGGCGGCGAACAATTGTATTCATTTGAAGACAAAGGTGGTCGTGGAATTGCCCTTCGACCAGAACTTACTTTAAGTTTTGCTAGGCTGATTGCCCAAAAATATGAGTCTTTAAAATTTCCAATACGCTGGTTTTCCATAGCTAATTGTTTTCGCTACGAAAGGCCACAAAAAGGCAGAATTAGGGAGTTTTATCAACTTGAAATCAATATTGCCGGCTGCGATCGTGGACCCGTTGACCTGGAGATTCTAAATTTATCGGCTGAAATATTTAAAGCTTTTGGAGCCAAAAAAGAACAATACAAAATCATTTTCAATAGTCGGTTGATTTTAGAAGAGTGGGTCAGCCGGAACAATTGGCAATCAAAAAAACTGGAAATATTCAAAATTTTGGATAATTGGTACAAAAAAACCGAAGACGAAACTCTAACTTCTTTGCGTGAAATTTTGCCAGAAATGGATAGTCAAAAAATCCTGGAAACTTGCAAACAACAAGGTCAAAGCTGGCAGGAATATCTATCTATTGCCGGCGAAAACCCAGAAATTAAACTAATTTTAGAGAATATTCAGCAAATTCAGCCTGATGTAGATATTCAGTTTGCCGCCACAATTATTAGAGGTCAGGCCTATTATACTGGCTTAATTTTTGAAGCTTTTGATACCAACAAAGAAAACAATAGATCACTTTTTGGAGGAGGTAGATTTGATAATTTGTTAGACCTGTATGGTAAAAAAATCTCGGCAATTGGCCTAGCGCCGGGCGATGTGCCTTGGCAGGAATTTTTGGATAGTTGGAATTTGTGGCCAGCAAAGTTGCAATCTAAAACCAAAGTTGGTATCATGGTTAGTAGCCAAAATCAATTGAGTGAAGTTTTTACCAAAATAATCCCTGAATTAAAAAAACAAGGCAAGATTTTTGATATTGATTACAGTTTTGAAAGGAGTGAAAACAAGCGCTACGAAACTTTAAAAAAGCGTGGAGCTGATGAAATTTTAAAAGTGTAATTTCCTTGAACTAGTCCGATTTTTTTTCTAATAAAATTAATTTTTTCATTTTTTTAAAATCAGGCTTTCTTGACTAAATCTAAATCCCAAAACTAATTTGGGATAAACTATGCCAAAAAATATCAAAGTATCTATGATAATGCTGCAAAGCTTGGATGGATTTATCGCTAAATACCAAAACGACCGACTAGATTGGGGAAGTAAACAAGATAAACAAAATTATAAAGCCAAAACTGTAGAAATTGGAGCCATTATTTGCGGAACCAATACGTATTTACAAATTCCAGATTTCGCTTTAAAAGGGAGAAAAGTGTATGTCCTCACCAGCAGGCCTGAGGAATTACCAACTAAAGATGAGGTTACTTTATTTAAGGGCACACCTCAGGAATTGATCGCAAAAATCCAACAAGATGGACTAACTAAAGTGGCTGTAGTTGGTGGCGGACGGATTTACAATTCATTTTTAGCTAGTAAACTGGTGGATGATATCTTTATCACCATAGCTCCTGTGGCTTTTGGGACTGGCGTTCATGGCTTTGGTCAAAACCAATTAGACACCAAATTAGAACTTGTTTCAGTTGATAAAATGGGTGACAACGAATTGTACGTACATTATAAAGTACTCAATTAATTTTCAAAAATCTATTTATTCTAACCAAGAATCTTTTTCTATTGACTAATTACTGAAGGAAATGGTTGTTCTAACCCTGGTTCTTGGATCAACATTTCATCACTTAGTGCTGTGTCGAAAGCATCAGCTTCATTTTGTGTATAGAATATATTTATAAATTTTTCTGAAAGCTTGGAGGCAAAATCTATTTCTTCTTGGCTCAAAACGTCTTTTTCTAAATCACTAAAACTTCCGGCATCTTTTACTTCAACTGCAGAGATGGCTTTGTCATTATACTGTAAATTATATAGCTGTTGAGAGCTTTTAATACCTTTAGAAAGCATTTTTTCTAGAGTTGGGGATTTGCCTTGAGTATCTTTATAAATTTCGGTGTAAAAACTATCTGTAAATGTCGCCTCGGTGGTGTTTTCTACCCCATAAATACCTAGAGTTTGTAAATCCAAATAATAAGTGGTTGATTGGGTTGATTTTATCCCTTTTAGAGCATTTTCAAAATTGGTTGTAGGTGAAGGGCTAGTTGTATTTTCTTTATCTGCTGGTCTGCCTAACTCTTCTAAGAATTTATCAATAGATTCTTCATATTCTTTTTGAGGGTATTTGTTGGGATCTGTATTTTCTGTACCTACTACTTTTTCGGCTTTTTCAGCAATACTTCTAGCTGTTGGGTACAATGAATAAAGATAGCTTTTCAATTTAGCGTCTTTAGCCAAGACTTCACCAAAATTATTTAGCTCTTTTTCCATAATTTTGTCAGCATCAGCTTTGAGGGTAATTTTAACTGGTCTAACCTTATTTGTTCTAGCAAAATTTCCTGTACCAAAAGTCTTTGTTTGAGGTGATAGCATTTCTACTTTATCAATGACTTTACAAGTGGCAACCAAATATTTACTTAGAGTTTCATTTTCAAAAGCCTTTTCAAATCTAAAATCGGCAGCAGTTTTTGCAATTTCTTGAGTAATTTCTTTAGCGGCAGTAATTTGTGAATCTTTTAATTCAGATTTTTGTGTGTACCATTTACTGGAAGATAAATCAATTTTACCTTCAGCTTGAGTCAAAAGTAGTTTATCCAATTTTAAATTCAAAGAGTTGACGTCAATTTTGGAAAACGCTTGGCTAATTAACTCCAATTTTCCGATATTGGTTTTATTTAGTTTTTGATCTGGCCACATTTCTTGTGCAATTTGTTGAATGGTATCAATGTCGGTTTTCATTGCTACATCCCAGTTTCCCTGAATTTGGGCATTTTGAAAATCTACCATACCTTCAATACTGCCGTTAAAGCTAAGCACATCATTATAATCGGGATTCAGGATTTCAAAAGTTGAGCTGGAAATTCCTGAAACTTTGTTCAATTCACTAAGATAATTTGTAATCAAGATTGACTGTGAACCACATTTATCAGGGTTTCTTGGATCGATTTGAGCAAAATAAGCCAAAACGTTTTTAGAATCACTCTTACTTATTTTATCAATAGCAAAAGCTTGGCTGTGAAGACCCATCCCGTCTAGAATTTGTCCGCCGATGGTTTGAGCCCCGACATTTATAAACATACCACCGATTAATAGCCCTACAACAACGATAACCGCGGTAAAACTAATAATTACTTTTTTCCATATCTGGTTACTTTTTTTTGTAGATTTCTCTACCTTGGTATCCAGATTTTGCTTATTTTCAGATGGTTTTTCGCTGCCGTTGTGCATTGAGTGTTGCATATAAATAATTGTATTATTTTGGGATTATCCTAGCTTTTATCACAATGTTAAAGCTTTGTCAAAGAATAACTTCGAATCTCTTTTGATAGTTCTTAAAATTATTTTGGTGGTACCACTAGTTGATTTAGTAATCAAAAAAAGATTACAAAAAGATATTCTAGACTTGTTTATCTACTTCTTTGGCGTCACCCAATAACCCAAATATTTACCTAAAATTCCCCGAATTTGAACATCAATCGCCGGTGGGCCCATGAACACAAAAATGGTTGGCGAAGCAATCCACTGAAAACTAACAATCAACCAATGATACCATTTTACATCCATATTTTTGGTAGCTCTGACTGCAATGTAGGTATAAGTAATATAGCTTGCAATCACCAAGAAAATAAAACTAAGCCAGGTAAAATATTGCCCAAAAATCCACAAATTTAGCTGAATACTGCTTTCTTTGTATTCTTGAGAACCAAACACTTGCGGCAAAAACACCACAATCGAAAATACCAGCGGCAAAGTAGCCCAAAAGAAATGATTCAAAAACTCTAATCTAATCATTTTTATCCGTTTTCGGAGCTCAATTTTTTTGCCATCTTTATCCAAAAAGAATTTATAAAATTTGTAAGGAAAGCCTTCAATTCCACCCCAGGCCCAGCGCTGCAACTGCTTGTATTGGTTAATAATTGCCTCTATGTAGTCCTCACCTTCCACAGCGTCGCCCTCAAAAGTACCGTAAAATGGGATAACCGAAAAGTTACCCTCAAATCCGACAAAGCATTTGGCAAATAACAGGCTGTCTTCGGCAATTACTTCCCGATTCCAAAAATCAATTTTCCGAACCACCACCAAAGGTACACTATAATTGGCAAAAAAGTGCAATTCATCGAGTAAACTGGATTGAATCATGTACCAAATGGTTGTATTGGTAGCTACTAATCGAGGAAATAAATTGGAACTAAAAAAGTTGTTAGTATAGACAGGCAGTGGCTGAAAACCGCTACTATGCCTATTTTCTGTCAGGCAAAATCGAAACGACAGCATTTGAAAAAAGTTATCCCCTACCCTAGAATCGGCATCCAGACTAGTTAAAACGACCATTTCTGGATCCCATTTTTTGGCTTTTACAAACAAACTAGCTTGCCGACCTGCCCAATCTTCATTGCTGGCTTTACCGCGAATTTCTCCTGCAAGCCCGTCAGGATGGTAAGTGATAACCAGGTTTAATTTATTATTTGAAATTTTAAAATTTTTAAAAGTTTGGTTGGTGTATTCAAAACTATCGTGATTAGAATTATAGACTATATCCTGATTTTTCTCCTCGATAATTTCTAAATTCAGCCATTTTTCTTGCTGCAAAACTTCTAGCAATTGACTATGAGACTCAGCCCCTGCTCTGTCTTCTTGGGATAAAAAAACCACGATTTTATCGAGCGGATAACCGGAATTATAAATTTGTTTTAAAGATCGGGACAATATCTCCCCAGCTTCATCATAAACGGCAAACAAAGGAATGTGAATCACCTCGTTTGGGCTTTGGTATTTTGTGTTTTGAATTAGCGAAAATTGCTTTAAATCAGCCTCTAATCTGCTTTTCCACTCTATTTTGGTATCATATTTATGTTTTAATTTTTGCAAAGTATCCAAGGCTTTTTCTGGATCTTTATCCATATCTGTTAGCAGGTTTTTCCAACCCACAGTTTCCCAGCGACGTAAATTTTTGTAGGTGTAAATAGTGTAAATGCCGTGCAAACCAACCTTTAAAACCATAAAGAAACTGTAACCAATCAAAAAGATAGCCAGCACTACTGGTGAAAAAATAGCTAAAATAATTAAAATTATTAAAAATGAAATTGAAAACAGCCCTAAAAATGACTCTAAAAATCTATAAACAAACTTTTTTCTTAGATCTAAAATTTTTGTCATTATTCAATTATTCTGATGGGAAGTTCCAATAAATCACCTTTTCTAGCTGGAAAACCAGCCAAAATATTGCTTCTGGTTCGATTATATTTTTGAGCATCTTTCGGTGGCTCATCCTCACGAAGCTGACTAATTGAGATAGTTTGCATGATATCTGTGGGTAAAATAGCACCAGTATTTTGAGTTTGAATTTGAGTTACATAATCCAAAATACCATTCAATTCACCTGTGTATTTATTCAAAAAATCTTCACCCGGATTGCTTTTAACCTTGGATAATCCAGCAATTGTAGCAGTTACTTGATGATTGATAATTCCCGAATTGGTAGCGGCAGCCATATTAATAATTTCATTGGTAACTTTTGCATATCAGTCAACTAATTTGACAGAAATCGAGTTTGTGTTATTTCTAGTAAAGTAAACCGTATGTCACGTAAAAAAAGAGTCTTAAAACGCCCAGCCATCCTACCAGACAAAAACTACAATAGTGTCTTGATTTCCCGATTAATTAACCGAGTAATGTGGGGAGGTAAAAAAACCACAGCTTCTAAAGTTGTTAATTTAGCCCTGATTGCCGCCAGCGAAGAATTGCAGGTTACTCCACTTGAAGCCCTAGAAACAGCTGTTGAAAACACCAAACCTCAGATTGAAGTTAAAAGTATGCGTGTTGGCGGAGCCAGCTATCAAGTACCCATGGAGCCATATCCAGCTAGAGCTCTTAGATTGTCTCTGACTTGGATTGTAAATACAGCTAGAGATATTAAAGGAAAACCAATGCATCAAAAATTGGCAGATATAATTGTCCAATCTTACAAGGGAGAAGGACCTGCTGTGAGTAAGAGAAACACTGTTCATCAATTGGCCGCTGGAAACAAAGCCTTTGCTCACTTTGCCGCTTGGAGCCGTAAAAAAACTAAGTAGTTTAGTTAATACAAAATTACAATTTACACTCGATTAATTTCGGGTGTTTTTATTTGGCTGATATATATTTCATTCACCCGTTAATAGAGATAAAATCATCTATAATAATGCCTACTGAATCAGTTCAACTTGTAATGTACTTTTGTATTTTTCAGCTAGTTTTTTATCTAAAGTGACTATTGTTGAAATGTTGTTGTTTAAACAAGAACTGACTTGCAAAGCATCTTCAAAATCTTCATAGTTCCATAATTCATAAGCCATATAAAGGTCATTTTTGGTTAAATGAAGAGGCGTGAACGAATCCAAAAAATCCTTGCAAAATTCTATAGTTTCTGGATCTGAAGAATAATGCCAAGCTATACTAATTGATAAAATTGATACAAATAATTCTCCTTTTAGAGAACTTAAGTAGTCTAAACATTTTTCTTTATTGTATCTTTCTTTCAAAATTTCAGCTAAAACAGAAGCATCAATTAGGTGATTATTGGCCATATTTTGAGCTATAATAATTTGTGTAAAGTTCTTTATTGGAGGTAAACTGATCTTCTCCTCCTACTGATTTTGTAAATTTTATAGATTTATATTTAGAAAAATTATTATTTCTATTTAAAGAATTGTTTTGTTTTAGCCAATCAGCATAGCCTTTATTAATTAATAGTGAAATAACGTCATTTACAGAATACAAGGGATACTCTTGCTGAATATTGGTAATAGCTTCATTTAAATTTTTAGAAATTGAAATTCGAGTATATTTTGAAACCTGTTTTTTTAATTTGACTTTTACAGACATAAAATAACATAATTATGTTTTATTGTTAAATAGGTTTAGATTTTAGTCAATATTTTTCAATACCTCCCCGCATAAATAAAAAGAACCGGTAATCAAACCTATTTCTGAAATATTATTTTTAAAGTAATCCAGCCCTTGATCTAGTTTTTCAAAAGTAACAGAGTTTTTAAAACCAATTTCTTTTAGGGATTTTTCTAAAATATGGTTAGCAACTGATTCTTTGCCTACACTTTTTAAACCCTCGTTAGTAAACTGTGTCAGGATAAGCAAATCGGAGATTTTAACGAGTTCTTTTAACATTGGTTTTGGATCGCGATCCCCAGAAAAACCACACAAAATTGTAAATTTTTTACCAGAATATATTTGTAAAAGATTAGAAACCAGGGCTTCGATTTTTTGATTATTATGAGCTCCGTCGACTATTATTGGATGATCTTTAATTATTTTAGTTTTAAAAAATTGCTTGAGAGTGGTTAATTGCATCCGAGCTGGAAAAATAGTTTCATTTAGGCTAGTATAAATTGCTTTTGGATTCAGTTTGAACTGATGAATCTTGGAAGCCAAAATAACTCCAGTAATTGCAAGAGCGGCATTTTTTGCTTGAAAATCACCCAAGTTTTTTGTAATTAATTTTGAAAAAATATTATCCTCAAATTGGTAATCAAATACCGTTCCTTTTAGCGTGCTTTGAATATTTGAAACTGAGACAACTTCATTTTTAAAAGTAGTATTTTTAGTTGAGTTTAAACTATCATTAGACACCACTTCATACAATTTGGCTTGATAATTTTTGGCCTTTTGTTGAACAATTTTTGTTGAGGTTTTATATTCTTGCTGCACAAAAACTACCCAATTACCATGGCCAATGATGCCCGTTTCTTCGTCGGCAATCTGACTGATTTTATTACCTAAAAATTCTTGATGATCATAGCCAATTTGATTTATCAAACATATCTTATCACTTCGTATAACCACATTAGTAGAATCGTAAGTCCCTCCCATTCCGGTTTCCATGACAACGTAATCAACTTTTTGAAAATTAAAAAAATAATATGCAAAGCAAGTTTTGAGTTCGTGATAAGTTAATTTTTTGGTAAAACTTTCATACTTTAGTCTAAATTGATCAAATGATTTTAGAATTATCTTTGTATCCAGCAACTGACCATTTATCAAAAAAGATTCTCGAAAGTCTAACACAAATGGTGAGACATGCAAACCGACTTTAAAGCCCTGTTTTTCTAAAAGCGTGGCTACAAAATAACTAGTCGAGCCTTTACCAGAAGTACCCGAAACATGAATAGTTGGTTGCTCTTCTTGAGGATTGCCAATAAATTCTAGAAACTTTTTGACGTTATCAAGACCCCAATTTTCGGTATATTTTTTTTTAAAATTTTTGGGAACACTGGTTAATAAATAATTTTGAAGCTGGGAAATATTTTCAATCATAGTTGATTTCAGTGGTATAAATTAAAGTTGTTTTTAATTTAAATTATTGACCACAAGCCAAATTTAAGCTTTTATTTACGTCAATATTAATTGATCATTTTATGACTAACGAAAAAAAAGATTTATCGACAAAATATTTTCCAATTTTAGAGAGGTTTTTTAACCATGGTAAAGCTAGTAAATTAGTTGAAGTTGATTTTAAAAAATCCATTTGGCAATTTGTGTTTCGATACAAAAAAGAGTTTTCGATAGTGTTTATTTTAGAAGGCCTATTACATGCTTTTTTAACTCTTTTACCCCTACTATTGGTAACCACAGTTAATTCAAGAAGATTAGATTATTTTGTTTACGTGATTTTATTGTGGTTATTTTTTGTAGTCTCTCCTTTTTTTAATATGCAAATTTATACTCGAATAACTGCTGAAATAATGCAAAGTGTCTATTACTCAGCCGTTAAGTTTTTTTTAACTGTAGATCCTATTTTTCATACCACAAAATCTAGTGGTCAAATCATTGCCAAAGTTAATCGAGGTAGTGAAGCTTATGAAGATCTATTTGATATATTTTTATTTGATATTCTAAAAATTGTGGTTGCCTTGGTTACAATAATTACAGCCATTTTTTATATCAATTTTCAAGCTGGATTTGTGGTTTTAATTTCTATTACAATAATTGGAATATTTTCAATCGTTGCTAAGTACTATAGTAGTAAAATTTTAACACCAGCTGAAATACGAGCTGACGACCGCAAAAAAGCCATCGGCCTAGAAAGTTTGAGTCAAAATAACTATATTCGGGCTGCTTTTGCAACCCCAGAGCAGGATATTAAAGTTGCTCAAAAATCTATTAAAATGGTGTCGGTTAATCGCGCTGTCTGGATGAGTAATATTGGTGTTGATGTAATTACTAGATTTTTTTATATTTGTAGTTTTTTTATTCTGGCGGTATTTGTTATGGGGCAAGTCGAGCAAGGATCACTTGAAGTCAATTTAGCAATTGGAGTTTTTTTGTCGTATTTTCAGGGAGCAGGTGGTCTGTGGACAATTGGTCGGAGTGTGCAAAAATTTACCGACAGAATGGAGCGGATTCAGGATTTGTTTAAATTTATAAATGAGTTTGGAAAACAAACCTTCCCTGTTCTGGAAAAGACGGAAATAAAAAAATGACCAGTTCTTTGTGGACAGGTTATTTAATTTCATTGACATTTAAGGGAAAATATAGAACAACTGCCTAGACTGTAAATGTTTGGAATTAGCTAAAATTCTAGTAAATATTTACAATTGTACCTCATAACTATGCAATTAAAACAGAGACAGAATATTTTTACCATTTTTGCAGTGTTTTTTATTGTCTTGTTACCATTTATAATCATTTTGTCCCTAGGCTACGGCATAGACATTCAAAGAGGCTCTGTTAGCAACAATTTGACTGTAAAAATCCAGACTTTTCCCAGAAATGCCAATGTTTTGGTAGGTGACAAAAAATTTGAAACCCCTGCTGAATTAAGCGTTCCAGCTGGTCAATCCACTCAAGTAAAGGTTCAAAAAGACGATTTTTTCGAGGAAAATTTTGATCTGGTTTCAAAACCAAAGGAAAACAGCACAGTTAGAATCGAAGGTTTGTGGCTTTTACCTAAAAAAACAGAAAACGAAATTGCCAGCCCTAATGACAAAATCCTGGGTATTTTAAACAAAAATTACTTGATCACTGAAAAGCCAGATAGTAGCGAGTACGGATTAAAAAATTATAGTTTTTCTAATATCCGCGATGAATTTATCAAGATTGAAAATCCAGACAACGTCAAAATAAAGCCTGGAAACTGGCAAATTTTGTTACAAAAAATATTTTGGGAGCAGCAGCAAAATTTACTATTGTATCAAAAAAATAACAATCAATGGGAGGTAATTGACTTGAGTTTATTTAATCAAAAATTTGTCTCCGTTGCCAGTTTAAACAAGAATGAAGTGCTGCTTTTGGATACCCAAGGCAATCTGTGGTTTTTGAGCACGGAAACTAAAAATTTGCAGTTTATTGAAAATAATATTTCTGGACTATCGTTTACCGAGTCGCCAGATATGCTTTGGATTTTGTCCCAAGACGCTATTTTTAGATTGGAAAGAAACGGTTTAGATCCTTTAAACATCAATCTTACAAACAGTACATTTAGCTCATCTAGGCTTATTTTTCAGGCAGTTAGAACCATCAATCCAGAATCATTTAATAACTTTGTAACCAAAAATTTGTTTCTAGGTTTGGTTTTCAAAATCGGCCAAGATGCAATTTATATTCCTGATTCCAATAAATCCAGTTATAATCTAATTTCAACCGATGTTAATTCTATCGGCACTAGCGGTAGCACTATTTTTTGGCTTGATTCCCAAAACAATATTCATACCTACAATTTGCTAATTAACCAGGAAAGAATCATTGCTTTACCGAAAATCGATTTCAAAACGGACTCGGAAATTATCTTAGGTTATTACCCAAATTGGAAAAGGCTTTTTGTGTATACCCAAAACCAAGTGGCTAGCATCTGGATTGATCTAGAAATTTATAACGAATCCATACTCAATTACAATGCTTTTTTATGGATAGAAAATCAAAAATGTCTGGGAGATATATACAATAATTACCAATTTTGCCACAAAGATGACAAGCTAACAATCTTTAAAAACAACTCCTTCCCGTTTTAGTTGAAATTTATAAGCAACTATTTTGACTTTTACAATTTTTTAGGCTAGAATATAATGAAAATCTCAAATAAACAAATTTTTGAGATCTAAAATACAAACAAAAATAGTTTCAAAAGTGTTTTTAAATAAACAAAAACAAACAATTTGGGAGAGAATTAAAAACGCAATTAAACCCAGGATCAATTTTGGAAAAAAAACCAAAGTTGGTTTAGCTGGTGACTTGAAGTCAAGATTAAACAAATTAAAAGTTAATAACAAGGATTATCGTGAAGTAATTCTCAATGGTGACTATGATAACTTGGCTCCTAATCCTATTGATATAAAAAAATTTTTTATAGGTAGAAAAAAATACAGGTTAGAAAAAATTGTCCATTTACTCACCCATAAAATAACTAAAGTTGTAGGCTCTGCAATTTTAATTATAGCCGTCGCAGCTATTGGTTTTATTGCCATGAATCCTAGAGATCAGGCCTTGGCCTCTGGAACACCGACTATTTCATCGATTACACCAAACACTGGTTCACCTCTAGGGGGCAATACTGTCACCATAAACGGGACAAACTTTGCTCAAGGTGGTCCGCAAAGAGTCGTAACTATAGATAACCCAGGTTCTACAATCACCGACTACGAAGGAAATTTTACTCTGGACACTGCTAGTTTAATAACCGCAGGCAAATTAAGATCTGATTGTGGAGACATTCGAATAAAAGATAGTGATGGTACCACAGATTTAAACTACTGGATAGACGGCCCTTGTAATTCTACCTCAACTGTTATTTGGTTTAAAAAGCCCACTTTACCTGCAGGAATTAGCACAGTTGTAT
>Ga0172372_10003201_pt1 | contig 24319 bp, 18 predicted proteins | sample LakKiv5m_2_FD_114544 | JGI IMG/M metagenome (GOLD analysis project Ga0172372, IMG submission 114544) | Freshwater microbial communities from Kabuno Bay, South-Kivu, Congo - kab_092012_9.5m | ecosystem: Environmental > Aquatic > Freshwater > Lake | place: Democratic Republic of the Congo...
CTCTGGGTGATTCGCAAGCCCGAGGTAGTTGTTCGAGCAGAAACACGCGACCTCGCCGTAGTCCTTCAACTTTACGGTCGCGTCCATCGGACCTTCGATCGTCTGCAGATGCTTCAGCTGTCCGTTCTGCCGGAGCGTGTCGAGGATCTGTTGCGTACGCGAAGGGAATGTTGGAGCGGCGAGCGTGGTCATGGGCGGAGTTTACAGTTCTTCAGTTTGCATCGGAGTTCGGATCGCGACTTGCGTGTGGCATGGCAGGAAGCGTGGTGATGCCAATGGAGGTAGCGGCTGCGGACATCGCCTTATCAAGCGTGAGCAGTCGAGCGCCACGATGCTCCGCGAAGGCGACATACACCGCGTCGTATGCACTCAGCCCGCAGAGTTCTGCGATCTGACATGTACGCTCAAAATCGACGCGCGATGAGAAAGACTCAAGCGTGATGCCGAGTTCTTCGAAGTGCGCACGCACAGCGTTCGCGAGGCGATCGGTTCCCACACCAACGACGGACGCTGGATCAACGCTCATGCCGAGTCTTCGCGTCCGACGTCGCATTTGCAAGATCGAGTTTGTGACTTCAAGCGCGAGAAACTCAGGCGCGACAAGAGTTTCAACCAACCTCTCCGCGCGGGATCCGCTGCGGCTCTCACGAGGTTGCGCCTCGCCGCCTTGTTCGAGCAGCGCGCGCAACACCGCATCGCCCGCAGGCTCACCAAGCACAACCGACAAAAACGCCGAAGCGTCGACCACGATCATTCCAGTCCCTCCCGTGCCAACTTCTTGAACTCCTCCGTGGTCATTGGGCGCCCCTCACGGCGGAAGAGTTCCGTCACGGCGGCGCGATCCGCCGCGCACGCGTCGCGGAGCCGCTGGAGCCGCTCGGCGAGCGTGGGCGCCCCCGCCGCGTCGTCGGCTTCTGAAACGCGATAGGAGCGCATGCGGGCAATGCGCTCGCCGTGGCGGACGATGATGATCTCCTCGCCGCGCTCGACCGCATCGAGGAGTTCGGAGAGTTTCGCCTTGGCTTCGGTGAGGGTGACAATGCGTGCGACCATTCCTTGAGCATATCATGACTAGTCTGACTGGTCAACAATGGCGACTGGCGTGAGCGCCAGCCGAGAGGCACCCAATCCAAGCTCGCAGAGCGTGTCTATCGCCGCGTGCGGCGTGAAACTGACGAATCAGGGTTCTCGATTGCCGTTCGAATCGCGCATGATCGTGCGGTCGGGTCGCCCCCCGAGCGGAGTTCATCACATGGAGAAGGCAATTCAAAATCCACCGTTCCGCTGCCTCGTGGCCGGTGGCTGCGGCTTCATCGGACATCGTGTGGTCGCCGAACTTCGCGCGTCAGGGGGAGAGATCGCCATCATCGACAATCGCTCGAACTACGGGGTGTATGAGAGGACTCGTCACGAGCAGAACCTCCGCGCTCGCGAGCCCTTCATCGCGGGAGTTCGGATCCACGAATCGTCCATCCTCGACCACGAGCGCCTTCGAGCAGTCTGCGCCGAGTTTCGTCCGGACATGGTGATCCACCTCGCGAGCGTCCCCATCGCGAGCGTCGCGGTCCAACAACCGCTTCTCACCGCCCGCGAGATCGTGGAGGGTACGGCATCGCTGCTCGAGGCCGCGCGCGTCTCAGGCGTGCGGCGCTACGTGTACGTCTCCTCGAGCATGACGTACGGAGATTTCCATCACGACATGATTCCAGAGACTCATCCGCAGCAGCCGCGAGAGCCCTACGGCGCCCTGAAGCTCGCGGCCGAACACCTCGTTCGGAGCTACACGACCGTCCACGGCCTCCCCCACGTGATCGTCCGCCCAACCGCCGTCTACGGCCCGACCGGAAATGACGGCTTCGTCCTCACGCGCTTCGCCCGTGCCGCAAGAAACGGTGAGCGGATCCGGGTGCTTGGACCGGAGACCCGGCTCGACTTCACGTTCGTCGACGACGCGGCACGCGGCATCACGCTTGCATCGACCTCACCTCGGGCGATCAACGAGACCTTCAACATCTCGACGGGATGCGCCCGCAGCCTGCTGGATGCGGCGCAATACCTGAGATCGCGCGAGCCCCGCCTCGAGATCGAAGTCCTTCCGCCGGATCCCCTCTATCCGCGCCGCGGCGCGCTTTCGATCGAGAAGGCGCGACGACTGCTGGCCTACGAACCGCGATATACGCTCGAGCGTGGATTGGACGAACTGCTTGCGTCGCTCTGAAACCACCCCGGATCCGATCCGATTTCTCGCCCTCGAGCGGGACTTCAACCAACTCGCGGACGAGTACCGCCATGCGCACGAAACGGTGATGCGCTCGGGTCAGGTCGTCGGCGGACCGCCCGTGGCGGATCTCGAATGCCTCATCGCAGGCGCAACGGCGCGGCGTCATGCAATCGCGACAACATCCGGAACGGAGGCACTTCGACTGGCGCTCCTCGCGTGCGAGGTCGGCCCTGGCTGGAACGTGATCATTCCAGCGCTCACGTACATCGCGACGGCCGGCAGCGTGCTCGCGACCGGCGCACGGCCGGTCGTGGTCGATGTCGACGAACACGCGCACCTCGACACCGTCATGCTCGGCGACGCGCTTGCGCAAGCCCGTGGGCCAACGGCGGTCGTTCCGGTCGGCCTGTTCGGCGACGGACTCGACGACGAGAGGCTTTGTTCGATCTGCGACGCGCACGGTGCGCTTGTCGTCGAGGACGCCGCGCAGAGTTTCGGTAGTCGCCACCGGAACTGCGTGGGCGGCGGGCTTGGACAGGCGGCCTCGCTCAGCTTCGCTCCGACAAAGACCGTCCCGTGCTTCGGCAACGCAGGCGCGGTTGTGACCGACGACGATGACGTCGCCGCGCGCGCCCGACTCATTCGATCCCACGGAAAGGCGGGCAACCGCAGCAAGACCACGCTGCTCGGCGTCAACGGCGCCCTCGCTTCGTCACACGCAGCGCAACTCTGCGTATCGCTCCTTCATCGAGAGGAGCGTGCGCGCAGGCGGGACGCGATCGCGGCGCACTACCGCGCACGACTCGATGGACTCGACGGACTTCAGCTTCCGCCGATTCGTTCGGGGACGATACACAACTGGCACAAGTTCGTCGTTCGATCTGACCGCCGCGACGGGCTGCTCGAGTGCATGCGCGTGCACGGCATCGAGACGCAGGTTCACTACCCGATTCCGCTGTGCGACGAGCCGATTCTCGAGGGCTGCGAGTTCCGCAGTTGCGATCGCGCACGCGCGTGGTCCCGCCATGCGTGCACGCTCCCCCTCCATCCGCACCTCACCGAGCAGGAGGTCGATCGCATCGTTGGAGCCGTGCGTGAGTTCCATGGTTCCTGAATCCTCACCGAGGGCCCTGCAGCTGAAGTGGGCTCTGCGCGCGAAGCCCAAGGCGACGGTGTTCATCGGCACCAGTCCGCTCGTCCTCTGTCATGCGCTCGGTCGGGCGCTCCGAGGCGAACCCGTCCGGATACTTGAAGAACGCGGCGAAATCGGCGGCGCATGGCGCACCATCGATGCCTTCGGATACAGCGGAGTCGAGGCCGCGGTGCATCTCATTGAGAATCGCTCCACAGTGCACCGCGCACTCTTGCAATTGGGTGTTCCGCTGATGCCACCGACGGGACGCACCGGAGCGTTGGTCGCCGGAGTGGAGATCCCACTGTCGCTGTCGCGAGCCCTCGCGTATCTCGGCGTCTGCGGAAAGTCGGTCCTCCGAGGAGACCTCGGGCGCGCGCACACCGCGTTGATCGGCCTCGGGCGCGCCGTTCGCGAGTACCGCACGCCGTTTCTGTATCCACCGAAAGGTGCGAGCCAGATCACGGATCGACTGCTTCAACTCCTCGCCGCTCGCGGCGTGAAACCGGAATGTGGGATCCGGGTCTGTCAGGCGCGGCGGATCGGTCGCGATGCCTGCCTCGTCGAGACCGACCATGGAGAGTTTGCGGCCCGACGCATCGCGATCGCATCGCGCGCGCACTGCACGCTCCGCCGGGATGACCAGACGCTGGATCTCTCGATTCGCAGCTCCACGCTCGCGTGCCTCGCCATACATATCGTGGGACCAGCTCCGTCGTTCGACTACATCGAGTTTCACGGGCGATCACCGCTCAGGCGCGCACGCAATCTCACGCCCATGCTCAGCCCGCCTCTGGGACCCGACGAGCAGGTGCTCTCCGTCCAGATCCGAAACCCGGCAGGAGAGTCACCGCCTCCGCACGAAAGCGAGGATGCACAGGCAGCCCCAGCGGTGGCAGCGCTCAAGGACGCGGGACTCCTCGCGCCATCTGCCCGACTCATCGAAGCGAGAAGCGTGCGCTTTGATGTCCGCACGATTCCCGATCAACGAATGCGACAACTCGCGCGCGACGAAGCCGACTGGGTCATCCCGATCCGAACAACCGACTTCGGAGAGGAGTTCGCGACCGCGCTCTCGTTCCTGGTGCTTCGCGAGTCTTGAGCAGCCAGATCGAAATCCATCGACTTCCGCGGCAGCGGCAGACAGTACAATTGCCGTGAAGCACGGCGTCGCGCGGGAGCAGAGTGGCCGCGGGTGCCGTGGTCGACCGTCCTGCATGCGATCTCGCGCAGAGACGAACCCCTCGACGATCACGGAACCGGTTCGCTGCGGTACCGAACCGCGGGCCGGAATGCTCCTGCCCTGGTGAGATCCGCGTGACTCCGATCCTTCCTGCTCAGCTCGGGCACGACCCCCAACTGCCAAGGACGAGCGCGAGATCTTGCGCATCGACGAGGCCGTCGCGATTGGCATCGGCGTCAAACTCGCCGCCGCCTGACGTACCCCACGACGTCAGAATCGCCGCGAGGTCGACCGCGTCGACGACACCATTGTTGGTGATGTCGCCCGGGCACGGGTCGGCAACGAGGCCGATGCCGTGGAACTGACCTACGACGATCTGATCCACGCGCGTCGATGGCACATTGCGCTCGCCGTTGCCGTTGTAGCCCCACGATTCAAGCGTGCCATCGGGGCGGAGCCCAACGGTGAAGCCGCGGACCTCGCCGCCTGCCGCGATCTGTCGGAACGCACCAGTTGGCGCGTTGCACTCGCCATCGGTGTTCCGACCCCAACAGACTGCAGTTCCATCGGCGCGAAGCGCGGCTGCGTGAACATGTGCGGGCCAGAGCGAAGTTCGTGCGCTCTTGGGAACCGCGGCGACACCTTCAGGAGGATTACCCCAGAGAAGCACTTCCCCACTGAGAGTGCGGGCAAGTGAGTAGTAAGGACCTACCTTGAGTTCCTGGAGTGGCGCAGAGGGAGCATTTGCAACTTGACCTTGAGCGTCATAGCCCCAAACCACCCAAGTCGAATCAATGCGTCGCGCGGCGAAGTTGGCGAGCCCGCCATCAACATCGGTAAACGTCCCAACAGGCACGTTGGCCATTCCCCACTCGTTGGTTCCCCACCACACAAGCGACCCATCGGCGCGAAGCCCACATGCGCCAGCGATACAGGCGGCGACATCAACGAAGTTCCCCGCCGGAATTCCACCGACGATTCCGAACGCCTGTGATCCCCATCCCGCGATCGACCCATCCGGCCGGATGCCAAGCGAGTAGCCCGTGTAGAAGTGTCCACCCACCGCGACCGCGCGAAACGCGCCGGTCGGTGCATTCGTCTGCCCCGAACCGTTGTGTCCCCACGCGACGATCTCCGCGTCGGCCGCGAGCGCCGGTGTCGCCGAAGCGATGCCGAAACCGAGGACTCCACCCACCACTCCCGCCTTCATTCCTCCCGCCATTCCTCTCTTCACGACCGACCGATGAAACGCCTGCATGTGTGACTCCTCTGCGCCCGACAACGCGCGCGCAGAGGAGAGGGAGCCGCTCGCGCTACCGCCGGACGCCGAAAAATCGGCCGTTTCCAAAAGTACTGCGGTCGCCACGAGAAACGCGCACGCCGCCCCGCGCCGAGCACGATCGATCCGCGGCCTCGAAAGGCCCGAGCGCCCGCCCGACCCCTCCAAAGGCCCGATCGCAAACAGCCGCTGAAGCGCGTGGTGGTCCAGTCGCCGCGCGGCGTTGCCTCGGCTCGAATGTTGCGGGTTGCTCATCACGCTCCGTCGCCACGCGTGAAGTACGACTGGATTCGCGCGACTTCGGCCGCGAGATCATTCTCGCGAACGCCCTCCGCGCGCAACAGATCGACAAGCGCCGCCTCGAGTCGTGCGCGCACCACTCGGCAGGCGTTGCGAACATCACGCGCGTCCAGTATCCGTTCTCGCGCCATCTCACGCGCAACGTCACGCGCAACGTCACGCGCAACCTCTTGCGCAACTTCGTCGTAACTCAAACCGTCGAGCACATGACGGCGAAACAAGTGCCAGCGATCCGCCGCGCCTTCCGCGACAAGCCGTTCCTGCACCACCTCGCACGCATCGGTCACGATGCTGCGCGCCCACTCGCGCTCAAAAATCGCGTCGGGCGCATCGCGTTCGGCCGCATCCACACGCGCATCGTCCGCAGGCATGGTCCACGACGACTCGCGCTCGATGGCGCGCCGCCTCCGACGCACTTCGGTGCGCACCCAGAAGAGAAGTCCATTCACAAGCCACTTTCGCAGCGGTAAACCGCTTGACTTCCACGCGACGAGATACGCGTCATCACCAAGTCGATCGACGAAGAAACCCGCGACCAGCGCGGCGGGCGCGTCGACATCGCGGTAACTCGTGGCAGAGAGATACGCCGAAAGCGGCTCGTAGTAGCGCCGCATCACATACTCGCGTGCCTCGCGCAGCGCGGTTGCAGCCTCGAACTCTGCGAGACCAGTATCGCCAATCCGTTCAAGAAGCCACGTCGCGCGCGTGGTCGGAAAGAGTTCGTCGGAGGGCATGACGAGAGAGAGCCGCGCGAGAGCCGTTCAGACGCAACGAACTTCGATCTTCTCACGAATCGGCGCAGAAAATCGACACGCGAAGTTCACTCGCTCAACACCCGTACCGCGCGCGAATCTTCGGCACGATGTACTCGGCAAACGCACGGTCGAAATCATGTTCCGGCTTCCAGCCCCAATCACGGCGAGCGGCCGAATCATCGACATCCTCGGGCCACGAATCGACAATGCGCTGGCGCTCGATGGTGGGTGCGTAAGTCGTCTCGGCCTTCGGGAAGAACTCCTTCACCTTGGCTGCGATTTCGGCAGCGCTTGGCGCAAACGCGCCCACGTTGTAAACGAGGCGCGAGAGTTTCTCGCGCGGCGCGTCGGCGAGTTCCATCAGCGAGCGCACGGCATCGGGCATCGTCATAAACGGGATGCGCGCATCGGGGCGCACGAAGCACGCGTAGGGCTTCCCTTGCGCAGCCGCATGCAGCATCTCGGGGCCGTAGTCGCTGGTGCCGCCAGTTGGCACCGTGTCGGCCGAGATGATCCCCGGGAAGCGAATCGAGCGGAAATCGACGGTGCAATCGAGGCGGTCCGTCGCGAGCAGACGGTAGTGGCGCGCGTAGTAGCGGCCCATCTCTTCGACGGCGCGCTTGTTGACGCCGTACATCGTGATCGGCTCGAGGCAACGGTCTTCCGCGACGCGGCCAGCGGCGCGCTTCGCGTCGAGCGTCGGCACGCCGTAGATCGCGATCGTCGAAGGGAACATGAACTTGACGGGCGTACCGCGGCGCGACGCGCTCTCGGCCGCGAGTTTGAGCATGTTCGCGCTGCCCATCACGTTGACCTTCAGCGCGAGTTCCGGGCTCTTCTCACCGCGCGTCGAGAGGAGCGCGGCGAGGTGCCAAATCTCAGAAACATCGTGCTTGAGCGCGATCTTTTCCGCGACTTCAGGGTCGCTCACATCGCCGGCGTACATCGCACTTGCGTGCGCAGCGCGATCGGCTGGCAGTTCGCGGAGGTCCATCGCCACGATCTCGCGTCGGCCGTGGTGGCGCTTCGCAAGGGCGTCGAGGAGCGCGTGGCCCATCTCGCCTCCGGCACCCGTCACGAGGATGGAACCGGTCTCGGTGCTCGACGTTCGGAGGGTCTTCGACTCGGTCATCGTGGCAGAACTCGTTGCGGCAGAACTCGTTGCGGCAGGACTCGTTGCGGCGGCGCTCATCGTGTCAATCCTCCGCGCGATGCGCGAAGTGGCGGGCGGAAATCAGGCGGCGAGTATAGGGTGCGCGCATGGCCGCACGCATCATCCCCCACCCCGACCGTCCGGAAACGGCGGACGAGATCATCCGGCTGCTCGACCTCGCGCCACACCCCGAAGGCGGCTTCTATCGCGAGATGTGGCGCGACCGCCCCGCCGACGGCTCTCGCGGCGCAGGCACCTCGATCTACTTCCTGCTTTCCGGCGGCGTCGAGAATCGTTGGCACCGCGTGGACGCGGCCGAGATCTGGCACTTCTATGCGGGCGCGCCGCTCGAACTTTCGCTCGCGGGGCACGGCAGCGCCCCGGAGACGCGCGTTCTCGGCACGGCGCTCCACGACGGCGAGCGCCCTCAGATCGAAATCCCCCCGAACGCGTGGCAACGCGCGCGGAGCCTCGGCCTCTGGACCCTCGTCGGCTGCACCGTTAGCCCCGCGTTCGAGTTCTCGCGCTTCGAGATCGCACCTGACGGTTGGACGCCGCCCGCGCGGTGAGGCGCGGAGATGGCGGGAAGCCGATCCATCGCTCACCCGCGGCAGCCGAAGCGCTCAAGAATCGCCTTCGTCGCGAGGATGCCGTCGTGCTCCGACATGCGCTTCCCCTCGTACTCGATGCCGATCGCGCCCTTGTAGCCAGACTTCGCGACCACCGCGAGGATCGCAGGATAATCAAGCAGCGTCTCGTTGCCCTTCGCGTCGAAGTCGTAACTCTTCGCCGACATGCCCTTCGCATACGGAGCGACGAGTTCGACGTTTCGCACGGGGTCGATGAGCTTTCCCGATCCGTCGCGCCAGTTGCCGAAGTCGGGCAGCGTTCCGCAAGACGTGCGGTCGGCAACGAGCTTCATCACGTCGACAAGCCACGCACCATCCGAGGAGAGGCCACCGTGATTCTCGACGATCACGTTGAGTCCTGCCGGCTTCGCGATCGCGAGCAACTTCACAAGGCCGTCGGCGCAGCGGATCTTCTGCTCGATCGCGTTACCCTCGCCGATCGCGTTGACACGGATCGAGTGGCAGCCGATCTCCTTCGCGAAGGCGATCCACTTTTCGTGGTTGGTCGCGAACTGCGCGCGTGCCTTCTCGTCGGCCGCGCCGCAGAGGCCCTCGCCATCGCACATGATGAGCTCGCACTTGACGCCGACATCATCACAGCGCTTGCGGAACTCGCCACCGAGCGACTTCTCGCCGATCCGGCCGAAGTAGAACTGGTTCACGAGCTCGATCCGATTGATCCCGAACTCCTCGTTCGCGATCTTCGCGAAGTCCATCGGGTCGGCGGGGTTCTTCGCGCGCTCCTCCGGCTTCCCGAGACCGAAGCGGCGGTGCAGCGACCACTGCGCAAGCGAGATCGGGTTCGAGAGCATCGTGGATGCAGCCGCGGCGGCTCCCGGCTTCGCGTCGCCCTTCGTGCCATCGCCCGCGCCCCGGGGCGGCTCCGACTGCGCGAACGCGCTCGGGGCGAGCGCGGCGAGCGAGGCGAGTCCGAAGAGTCCGAGGGCGTCACGACGGTTCATGCGAGTCTCCGGCAAGAGCGACCGTCGCGCACGCGCATCGTGCCGCCGCGATCGGTCGCAATCGACGTACACGCTACCACGGAGCGCACCACACGACTTCCGCGCAGCGCAGGTTCTACACTCCCGACCATGCCCATGCAGCGCCCCGGCCCCTCTCGTTCCTCCCTCCGATCGCTCCCACGGCTTGCCGCCCTCCTCATCGCGGCGGCTGGCACCGTTTCCTGCGATGTCGCGGAGGATCCGAGCATGGAGACGACCACCGAGCCGGCGTCGAAGCATCACCACCATCACGACGCGAACGTCGAGGCGGCGACGACGGCGTCCACGCCCGCGCCGCCGCTTGCGAACATGCAGGCAGCAGATCCTGTGGAGGGAGCCAGCGACCCCGCTTCGGAGAAACATCAGGGGAAACACGGCGAGAAGCATGAGGATGGGCATGGCAAGAAGCACGACTCCACCGACGCCGCTGCGGGTGAAGGATCGAAGCACACCAGCAGCACGACAGCCTCCGCGCCGACACCCGGCGTCTTCTGGTACGCGACGTTGCATGATGCCGGCGCGCAGGATCCGGTCACCGGGCAGGAAAGCGTCTTCGGGTTCGGCTCCGACGGCCGCAGCGCGGGAGGCGTCCTCAGGAAGGTGCCGGACGCCACGGGCGAACTGCAGGATTTCCGCGGCATGCTTGGCCTCGCCGACGGTTCGCTCCTCGTCATCGCCGCGTGGAAGCACAACACCGAGATCCTGCACTTCGGCCCACCCGGCGACGATGCGCGGCGACCCTACATCGGCGTATTCACGCGGAACTCGGACACGAATCCCCTGCTCGTCCACCCCTACTGCATGGCGGTCGGCCCCGACGGCTCGATCTACGTCTCGAACCAGGATTCGAACACCGTGACCCGTTACGGCGCCCCCGGCACCTCCGACGCGGGCAAGCCGCTCGGTCGCGACGGTCGACCCGACATCGGTACGAAGACCGCGGGCCTTGTCGTTCCCTCGCACGAGATGTCGAAGGACGGCATCAAGGAAGTGCGCGGCATCGTGTTCGATTCCGACGGCACCCTGCTTGTCGCCGACCGCGGCAAGGGCGAGGTGACGCGCTGGGATGCCGCGCGCGGCGAGCGACTCGCGCTGCTCGCGTCGAAGGACGGCGGCATCGAGACACCGATCCAGCTCCTGATCGGCCCCGACGCGCGCACGCTCTACATCAGCGACAACAAGCGAAACGCGGTGTTCACGCTCGATCTCTCGGGCGGCAGCCCGCGCGTCTTCCTCGACGAGAACGCAGGTATTGACGCGGGCAGTTCGCTGGCGATCCTCGATGGCTATCTCTACGTCGGCAGCCGGAAAGCGCGCGCGATCCTGCGCTTCGGGCTTGCGGACGGCGCCCCCGACCCGCAGCCGTTCATCGCGGATCTCCCCGACAACCCCGAGTTCTTCCTTCCGAATCCAAGCGAGGTGCGCCGATGATGCGCTCAACGATCACAGCACGCGTCCCGGGCATCGGGGCGAAAACGTTCCTCGCCGTGCTCGCCCTGTGCACGACAACCGGTACCTCGAACGCCGCAAGAAGCCGAGAGGAGATCGTTCCCAAGGTCTCGGTTATCCCGACGCTCGCCGCCGAGGTCGAGATCGATCTCGATGCGGTCGAGATTCCGACCATCACGGCGTCCTCGATCGAGGATCTCGCACGTGCGCAGGGCTGGCTGCACGCGCGCGAGCGGTTCCTCCAGATGGATCTCGCGCGACGCGAGGCTGCGGGCGAACTCTGGGAGATCGTGCCCGCCGCGAAGGCGCGAGATCTTGAGACGCTTCCGCTCCAGCTGCGCGAGGTGGCGCGCCGCGCGTTGGCGACGTTACCGAGTAGTCACCGCGCGCTGCTCGAACGCTACGCCGAGGGCGTCAATGCGCGGCTCGCGGAAGCCGTTCCCTTCGAGTACGGCATGCTGAAGATCAAGCCGGCACCGTGGCACGCGGAGGACTCGCTCCTAGTCCAGCTCGGCATGGCGCGCTACCTCGATAGTTCGACGCAGGCCGATCGCACGCGCACGCCGCTTCTCAAGGCACTGCCGCCAGATGTCGTCGCATTCCTCACTTCGAGCGCCGGTCGGCTCGATCGCTCGATCGACGGAAGCGCGCTACCCGTCGCCCCTGCGATCCCATCCGCGGACCAGATCGACCTCCGGAACAACGCAGCCGACAAGCCTGCGACAAAGACATCGAGCGACCCACGCCGACCGACGGCGCTCGACGATGCCGGCACTGCTCTTGCCCATCGAACGATCGATCGCGACATGGTGCCGGGCTCAAACGCCTTCGCCGTCGCGGGTACACGCACCAAGGACGGACGTGCGATCGTCGCCAACGACATGCATCTCATGCTGACGGCGCCGGGAATCTGGTACCGCGTGCACCTTGAATGGCCGGAGCATCGCCTCGAAGGTCTGTCGCTGCCGGGCGTACCGCTGATCGTGCAGGGAACGAACGGGCATGTCGCCTGGGCGTTCACGAACCTCACCGCCGATCTCGCCGATCTGGTCATCGTCGAGCGCGATCCGAACGACCCTGCGAAGTACCTCACCCGCGAAGGCACAGAGCCCTTCGCAACACGGACGGTCTCCATCGGAAGCGGCGGCGCCGCGGAGGAGATCACGCTGCGCTCGACGTTCTACGGGCCGATCGTCGAAACGCGCCCCGATGGGACGATGCTCGCTCTTCGCTGGGCGAGCCTTCAGGAGGGCGGCCTCGACTGCGGCCTCTTCTCGCTCGCTGGCGCGCGCACCCTCGAGAGCGCGCTCGACGTCGCGCGGCACTGGAAGGGTCCGCCGCAGAACTTCCTGGTCGCCACGCGCGACGGCCGCATCGGTTGGACGATCGCGGGAGCGCTCCCGAAGCGCGATGCCCCTACACCCGGCATCGTGTCGTGGCGCATGGCGCCGATGTGGCGGGGTGTGCTCGACGCGGGGGCAAAGCCGACGATCATGGATCCTCCGAGTGGAATCCTGACAAGCGCGAATCAGCTTTCGATCGCTCCCGCGGGCCCGCTCGCTGCAGTGCTTGGTGCCGACGAAGCGCATGGCGATCGCGCGTATCGCATCGCGGAACTCCTCGCTTCTCGACACGACTGGTCGGAGGCGGATCTCCACGTGGTCCAGCTCGATGTGCTCTCGCCGCGGCTCGTCCGGTGGCGCGATGCGCTGCTCGCGGCGCTTGGTGAGAACTCCACGCTTCCAACCGCGGCCGCACGAGCACGCGAGACGCTGAGCGCATGGAACGGCGAGGTCACCGTCGACGCTTCGGCGCCGGTTCTCATCGACGTGGTACGTCAGGCGTTCCGGTCCGAGATCGCGCGCGCACTGGCCGCTGCGGGCGAACGTGACAGCCGTCCGATCGACCGACGCCTGCTCGCCGCCGCGATCGACGACGAGGCGTTGCTCCGCATCCTCGAGACACGACGCGAGCATCTCTTCCCGGCATCCGACGCACCCGGCGACGACTGGTCGAAGCTCGCCGCCCGACTGCTCTTGTCGGCCGCGGAGTCCTCGCTCCTTCCCGCGAAGGACGGCGCCGAGCCGACCTTCCGAACCAGAGGCGACGTGAACCGCGCCGCGATTCGTCACCCCGCCGCCGACGCGCTGGGTGCCGCGGCACGGCTTGCCGAGATGCCACGCACGCCGCTGCCCGGACATCCGACAACCGTGCGCGTGCAGACGCCAACGTTCGGCGCAAGCCAGCGCTCGGTGGTTGCTCCGGGGCATCCTGACGAAGCAATCCTCGTAACGCCCGCGGGACAGTCGGGACTACCGACGTCGCCACACTTCCGAAGCCTGCATCGTCCGTGGCAGGATGGCAAGCCCTACCCAATGCGCCCGGGAGAGGCGACGGCGCGCGTGCGATTGGTGGCAAAGCCCGAAGCGGCACCGTCGCCCCCCGGAACGCCGGCGACAGGAGAAACCGCCAAGCCCCGCGGACCGGACGCCGTCAACCCGTCCAATCGCTGAGGATGATCGCGAGATCCTCCGCGCCAACGTCGCCATCGCGATTCAGGTCGGTCGGTCCACCGGTCGCCCCCCACGTGCTGAGGATCGCCGCAAGATCCGCGGCATCGACATCGCCGTCGTTGTCGAGGTCCGAGTCGGGATCGGTTCCTCCGGAAGTCAGCGCGGATGCGGGAATCGCAGACTTCGCAACTCCCGGCCCCTGCCACGAGGCGATCAAGCCTGCGCCGCCCGTCCGCTCGAAGAACTCGATGCGGATGGCGTGCGTGCCCGCGGCGAGCGCGATGTTACCCGAGGCCTCGACCATGCCATGCAGCCCGTCGTTGTTGACCACCGCCGTGGAACCGATGAAGAGGCGCGACCCGTCGTCGGAGTTCGTGAAGAAGGTCCACTGTCCTGCCACGGGCACGGTGATCCAGCCGGAGAACACCGCACCGACGTTGTCACTGCGGCCGCTGGTGGCGAAGTTGCCGTTCGAGGAGGCATAGTTCACCTGCGCGACATTCGTCGTGGCGTATGGAGTGAGGGTCGTGAAGTTGGGAAGCACCGTCGGTGACGTGAGAACGTAGTAGCGCGCCTCGAGTCCGGGGACGTCACCGATCGGGTTCTCCGGAGGGCGCACCGACGACGCGGTCACCGTCACCGGCACGAGTGTCTCCTGGCCGCTCGCATCGACGACGCGATAGTTGAAGCTGTCGGTACCCGCCACCGCAGGATTCGACTGGAGATACACAAGTTGATCGCGTCCGTCCGGGCCGGTCCCCACGCTGCGCGTGACGGTGGCGCCATCCAGCGTCTCCGCGAGAAACGTGCCGATCGTCACGGCCTCGCAGTTGAAGGCGACCTCGTTGGCAAGGACATCGATGGTAAGCGGAATCGTCGAGATGGCCGACACGCGGTCGGGAGCGCCAAACGGATTGGTCGCGGGACCGGTGTAGTTGCAGCCGATGCCGGCAAGACGCGCCTCGATCGACTCGATGTTGCCCGGATGAAAGCGCAACTTGATGTTCTGCACGCCACCGCTGCAAAGGTGGCAGTACGACATGATCGTGCCCTCGTCGGCGTTGGCGACGGTGCAATCCTGCGGGCTCGATCCGCAGCCGTCGAGCACCGGCGTGTAGTTGTGGGTGTGCGGCGCGCCGAAGTTGTGGCCGAGTTCGTGGGAGATCACGTAGATGTCCCAGTTCTGTCCGTTGTTGTCGACGAGCGGCGTCGGGAAGAAGCCCGCGAGATTCGCGCTCAAGCCGTATCCGTAGCCGCCGGAGCAGATACCCGGCAGGTACGCCACGCCGCCACCGAGCCCGCGCCCGGAAAGAAAGTGTGCAAGATCGCGCGTGAGGCTTCCCATGTTCGCCTGCCAGTAGCCGGCGAACTCTTCGAGCTGTGCGCCCGTGTCGCCCGCGGTCCATGGATCTGGCGTCGTCCACAGCCTGAGGTAGCGCACGCTGAGACGCACGTTCACGTCGCGCGTGTAGATCGAGGTCAGCGCAGAAGCGAGGGTGCCGACGTAGGCCGTCGCTGCATCCGCGTTGCCACCGAACTTTCCGAGGAACTCTTGGTCGGTCTCCCACGCGACGCGTACCTGTCGGCATGGCGGCGTACCCGCGATGCCGCCCTCGCCGCCGGCCACGACCGGCTCCGGGAGATCTGCGGTGCCGCACACCCACGACGGCGTCTCGATCACGCCCTCTGGAAGTGCCGTCAACTCGTAACTGGCGGTCCCGAGGCGCGAGCCGTACGGACCACTCGAGACGATGAACATGCGCGAACCGATTTCAACGTAGCCAAAGGTCCCCGCCTCGCTCATCGAGAGGAACGCATGAGAATCGGCCTCGCCGGCCACCATGCCGGAGAGATGGACGCCGGCGTGCGCGAGCGGCCGCTCGACCGCGACACCGTTTGGATCAAGCCCGGCGGCGACGAGCGTCGCATCGGCATCGAAGGGGTCGATCGTTGCGAGTTCGAGATCGACATCGAGCGATGGACCGAGAGGAAACCGACGCAGCGTTCCGCCGCCGGCCGCGGCGATTCTGCCAACCGCGTCGCGGTCGATCTCAATCACGCTGGTCGCGTGACGGGCGATCTTCGGGATCCTTCCTCCATCCGAAACCCGCCGCGCGACCCCCGCAACGGGGGCATCGAGCGACGTGGAAGGCCTCGCGGCCTGGGGGTGCGGGCGCACCGCGGCATCGACGGGTGATGAGGCGACGAGCAACGCGGAGCAAATGGCGGTGATCATGGTTGGTCCGGGGAAGCGAGAACCACCGCCGGGGGGCGGGTCGATCATCTTCGCATGGAGTAGCCCACGGGCTGCCTGAAGCAAGCCTTTCGGATGGAAACAGGCGCGAGAACCGCTCCTGCGGACGCAACCGCCCTGCCCTGACCACCTTATCGACGTGTCAGTATGCCCACGCGAAGAGCAGCGCCGCGAGATCCTGCGCGTTGACAAGCCCGTCGCCGGTGAGGTCGTAGGTTGCGTTCGCGGTCCCCCACGATGACAGAAGCAGCGAGAGATCCGATGCTCCGACCACCCCGTCGTTGTCGAAGTCGGCAGGCTCGTCGGAGCCGCCGTTTGAAAGCGCCGATCCCGGCACGACCGCAAGGGTCGTGAAAGGACCGGCCCATCGGAGGATCAATCCGGCCGGACCGTCGCGGTCGAAGTACTCGATGCGGATCGCATGGCGACCAGCGGCGAGCCCGATCGTTCCCGATCGCTCGGTCATGCCGTGCAGCCCATCGTTCGACACGACTACCTCGTCGCCGACAGAGAGTCGCGAGCCGTCGTCCGATTCGAGCGAGAGCGTCCATGCTCCATCCGCAGGCACTTCGAGCCAGCCCTCGAAGACGGCGCCCACCGCATCGGTGCGCCCGCTGTCGAGGAAGACCCCGACGGTTGCCGCGGCGTCGACGACGGGGGCATTCGACGCAAGGTAGGGCGTCAGCGCGCCAAAGTCAGGAAGGGCCGACGGCGCCGAGAGTGCGTAAAAGGAGACATCGAGCCCGGGAGTCGTGCCCGCCGGGTTCTCCGGAGTCCGCAGCGGCCGGAGTTCGACCGTCACCAAGGCCCATGTGGTCTGGCCGGAGGCGTCGACGATCGTGTACGTGAAGGAGTCGCTCGTCGCTCCCAGCGGATTCGGCGCGATGTACTGCAGCCGGTCTCGCAGGATGGTCTCGGTCCCGCTGATCCTTGCGAGCGAGGCGCCGGCGAGCGTCGTCGTCGGGAACGACTGGATGTCGATCGCCTCGCAGTTGATGTCGATCTCGTTGCCGAGCACGTCGAGCAGTTCCGGGATGCCCGCGTAGGCGACCGCCTCGTCCTGGATCGCGACGGGCGCGCGCGCCGCTCCGGCGTAGTTGCAGGAGATCGCGTCGAGCCGCGTGAGGATCGTCGCGACATTCGATGGATGCAGTCCAAGACGGATGTTCGCGAGGCCTCCTGCGCAGAGATGGCAGTACGACATGATCGTGCCCTCGTCGGCCACAGCTACAGTGCAGTCGGGCGGCGAGAGTCCACAGCCGTCGAGCGGAGGGTTGTACGCGTGCGTGTGCGGCGCGCCGAAGTTGTGACCGATCTCGTGGGCGACGACGAACGGATCCCAGTTCTGCGGCTCGTTGTCGACGAGCGGCGTGGGGAAGTAGCCGTTGAGATTCGCCGAGACTGCGTACGCGCCCGCGCCCGAACCCGCCTGCTGGCCCGTGGTGCAGAGGCCCGGGAGATAGGCCACGCCGCCACCGAGATTGCGTGCGGAGAGGAGGTGCGCGAGATCGCGTTGGACCGGGATCATGGTCGAGTCCCAGACCGACTTGAACTGCGTGAGCTGCGCGAGTGTGTCGGCCGAGGTCCAGGGATCGTTGCCGCTCCAGAACCGCACGTAGCTTGTCGAGAGGCGCACGCCAAGATCGCGCGTGTAGATCGCGTTCAGCGCTGAGGCAAGCGTCGCGACGTATCCGACCGCCGCGTCTTGATTGCCGCCGTAGATCTGCAGGAACTCGACGTCGGTGTCGAACGCGACGCGCACCTGTCGGCATTCAAGTGTACCGGCGATACCACCTTCGCCACCGTCGCCCGCATCGCCATCGCCCTCGAAGGCGGGTGCATCGGCAACATGGCATGTCCAATCGGGCGGGACCATCGCTCCGTCGGGGAGCTCCGCCAGATCAAAGGACACAACCGGCAATCCGGATCCGTAGGGACCGCTCGAGATGAGAACGGTGCCTTCCGGAGACTCGACGTAGCCGTACGTGCCGGCCGCCGAATGGGCGAGGAAGGCGGAACTCCCCTTGATGGCGACGCCCGACGAATCGAGCACCGTTCCGAAAAGGAACGTGCCGTCCGGATGCGAGATCCTCCGCGCGACGTCGGTTCGGGTGCGACGCTTTCCACCTTCGATGTTCGATGCGACCTCAACGACTGCATCGCCCTCGAATGCCGACAGCGGCCGCAGCGAGAGCGAGGCTTCGCGGAACGGTCCGAGCGGAACGTCTTCGAGGATGCCTCCTCCGGCCCGGCAGAGGACGGCGAGTCGATCCGCATCGACGTCGATCGCGGCAACCGTAGGGCGCAGCCACACCGGAATCCGCGCCTGCGAGGGCGAAACGCGCAGCACGAGCCGCTCGGGTGGATGGGCCTCCATCGGAGAAGCCCCGGGCGTCGCGAACGGATCGGTGCCTTCGGCGCGGTCGGACGTCCCGCGTGAAGTCGTCGCCACTTTGGCCGGGAGGCCCAACGCAACAGAGACCTGCGCGCAGAGCGCGATGGCAAGACTGAACGAACCGAGAATGGCGCTGTTCCAAGATGGCATGCTGCGTCCCTGCGGCAATGAGGGCGCGCTGCGTGCTGTCAGAGTTCCGAGTATCCCTCGACGCCGAGCCGACTCGGGCGGTGTTCAGCGACGTGTCTCCAACCGACCCGAGTCGATCGAGGCCGTCGGAGACGCTTCGCTTCCCAGCCATCCGGGAGCCGTCAAGGATCTCGGGCCTGTGGAAAATCGTCCAGCAAGTCAGGCGCCCAAGGTTCTTCGGCTATTCAACTCAGGAACGGCCGAAATCTCTCGCCCGGCTACCCGCGCAACCGCCCTTCAGCCCCGAAAGCGCCCATTTCTCGACCTCCCCGGCGATTTCGTGTATGCTCCCCGCCCCCTGCCACCCTAGCTCAGCGGTAGAGCAGCGCTTTCGTAAAGCGCAGGTCGTGGGTTCAAATCCCATGGGTGGCTTTGCTGGGTCGTGTGTGCGGAATGCCATGCTGCGTTCCACGCGGCATGCCGCCCGAACCAGTCGAACCAGTCGAACCGATGCGAACATCGCGGGGTGAAGACGCGATGGCCCCCCGGGACCATCCGGTGGCTCGTGGATATCCGGTGGCTCGTGGATATCCGGTGGCTCGTGGATATCCGGTGGCTTGTGGATATCCGGTGGCTCGTGGATATCCGGTGGCTCGTGGATATCAGGCACAGCATCGGTAGAAGGCACAGCATCCACGCCCCAGCCCGGTTGCGTTTCCCGCACGCCTATCCGCGCGGCTCCGTCTCGATACACAAGCGCCCTTCCACCCGGCGGTGGCGCTGGTAAGAAACGCGCCCCGCGAGAGGCGGGGCGCGATGAGGTCCTGAGGATCAGGTCCCGTCGATCGCCTTCCGGCGAACGGTCCGCACCGAAAGGCGTCGCGCGAGATCACTCGCTTGTGATGAGCTGGACCGCCTGGGCGCTTCCCGCATCGAGGGCGCCGTGGAGGCGACCCGCCGCGTCGGCGGCCTCGCCCTCGCTCGCCGCGATGAGATCGCGCAGCGCGGACAGTTGACGATCGTCGGCCTTTCCAGCGGAGGCGCGCGCGGCAGCCGCCGCAAGGTCGCACAGTGCGATCTGCTCCTCACCCGACGCGGTGAGCGCCGCATCGACGAGGTTCGAAAGCGCGGCCGGCGTGGCCATGACCGCAAGCACCTCGGCGACCGAGATGCGCATGCCACCCTGCTTCGACCCGAGCGCGCGCAGCAGCGCGGGCTCCGCGTCGAGCACATTGAACGTCTTGGTGCCGCCGTAGGCAAGACCGCGAAGCGCCTCAACCGCGCGCAGCGCGTACTCAGCGCTTTCGGACTCGTCCATGACGCTGCCCGACATGCTGGTCATGGCAAGCTTGGCTGCATTCTGGAAGCTGTCAGAGGTCGAACCCTCGGTCCACACCACGACCGAACGGTCGTCGCGGAACGCGCCACGGACGCTCGCCTCCTCAAGGGCGTTTGCAATCACGAGCACCGGGCTCGCGCCGGTCAGGCCGCTCGCACGCACGCGCGAGACACCTTCGCGCAGCTGGTCGATCGCACCACGGACCACAACGAGATCCACACCGTTCGCCTTCACCACATCGACCTCAAGCGCGTCGAAGCCGTCACCGCTCGCAACGGACGCGAAGCCCGCGGAGGTGAGCTGCTGGCCGATCGCCTGTCGCTCGTCGATCGAACCACCGAGCACCGCGGCGCGAATTGTGCCGGTGTCCGAGATCGCCGACGCGAGCGTCGGAACGATCGAGAAGTCGCCGGGGAAGCTCTGCTTGGGATTGCTGCCCGCGATCGCGAGCGCGGCATCGAGGCGCACGCGTCGATCGGAGTAGCCCAGCGCCTCGACCATCGGTGCGCGGCCCGACGGCGTCGTCAGCATCGCGCCGCTACCCGTCTGGGCGAGCACCGCGATCGCGTCGCGGACAAGCCCGGTGTCACGCGCGTCGAGCGCCATCGAGAGCACCTCAGAGCAGATCGAGGGGCCCGACGCGGTCGCGAAGAACTGCGGCGAGTAGCGGCCGGGCTGCGCGTCGGAGCCAAGCGTGTTCTCGCGGCGAAGATCGGCGGCGACGAAGATCGCGAGCGCCGAGGCGCTGCTAGCGTCGGCGGCGAGCGCGCGGCGCGCCATACCCATCGCCATCATGTCGCAGAAAACCGCCGTCGCAACGGGGCTCGCCTCGAGCGAACCGAAGCCACCCGCGGCCGACGCGTACGACCAGATGTTGTTGGTGTCCTCGCCCGGCTGGGTGACGAGCGTCTCCTCGAGGTCGAAGAAGCGCTTGGCGAGCGCCGTGAACTGGGCGCTCACGTCGCGGGAGGTTCCACCGAGACGCTCGAAGGCGATCTCGCAGGCCGCCTTCACATCCGCCGACGTCGCGGAGTCGTTGGCGACTTCAAGGATGAACGGAAGCGCAGTCTTGCGGCCCGAGTCGGCAAGGATCGCAACCACCTCACGCTGCGTGGCGGGCGGAAGGTCGCGCAGCGCCATCGCCAGCGGAAGGACCGCATCGTTGGCAAGCGCGCGAAGGCTGGTGGCCGCGGCGAGGGCCGCCTTCGGGTCGTTCGAATCGACGAGCACCTTCAGGAGCTGCGGCACGGCGTGCTCGCGCGCAGCGAGGATGCGCTCCTCACCGATGCGGCGCTCGCGGAGGGTCGCTCCGAGCATGGTGATCGCCTCGGCGATGCGCTTCGGGTCGCGCGCGAGCGACTGACGGCCGTCCTCGACGCGATCCTCGATCTTCGTCGCGAGGTCGGAAACGCCGCCCATCGCGCGGCTCCGGCTCATGGCCTTCGCCAGGCGCTCCTGCAACTCGCCCTCGTCGACCGCCGTGGCCAGTTCAGCGTCGGTCGCGCTCATCGCCAGCAGCTTCTCGCCAGCGGCCTGCGCGAGATCGGCCTTTCCGATCATCACGTAGTGGATGAAGTCGTCGACGGCCTTGCGGACCTCGGACAGATCCGCGGACGCGGCAGCGGCCTTGCCGCTACCAGTCTCATCCTGTCGGCCACCCACGGCAAGCGCCGTCGGAGCGAGGCCCACGAGCGCGGTCGCGAGCAGCGCCGCGATCGGAAGATGCTTGCGGGCCACGAGCAGGGTCGAGAGGGACGCGTTCGACGACATCGAGATCTCCTGAAAGTGGACGGCGTGAGGCCGTCCGGGCGAAGAGCCTCCGACCGAGCGGTCGGGTCCCGTACGAGCGCCGTCTTTGGCGCCTCGGGGGAACCGTGGAATGTATCGGCCCATCGTGGAACCCGTCAACCGCGCCCCGGAGCCCTTTGCCGCGCGGCCGGGCGGTTCGTCCGGCCTCGCTGCCCGTATACTCCGCGCCGCCTGGGCGCCCGAGATTTCTCGGCGTCGAGTGCGCGGCCCGGAGCGTTGCCGTTCCGAAGCCACGGACTCGATGAGGGAAGGCGGTGAGAATCCGCCGCGGTCGCGCCGCCGTGACAGGTCGAGCCTCGTCGAATGCATGCATCCGACGACGCTCCGATCGCAACCGCCGTCCTCGACGGCAGCCACTGGTCCATTCGGGCCGGGAAGGCGTTGCGAACGCCGCTCCGTGCGGACCTGAAGTCGGAAGACCTACCCAGGCGACGGGTATCCACGCGGATGCCTCCGATGCGCTCCAGGATGGAGCGCGTTCCGAACCGGGCGCGAACTCCCGGAGGAGCGGTCATGGATCTTTCGCAGGTTGATGCGTTGCCTCTTTCGTGCGTCCCGCACCCCCGCGGGCGCGGCGTTGCGCGAAGCGCGATCGCCTCTCTCGCTCTCTTGGCAACACCCACCGCGCTCGCCGGCGAATCCCCCTTCGCAAGCGACGTCGTCAGCTACACCGTCGGTACCGGTGCTGCCGCGGGCTTCACCAATCCCGCCGTTGCGCTCGGAAGCCCCGAGCGCTTCACGGGCGAGGGATTCCAACCGCAGTGCGTGACACCCTTCCAGCCGGCGTTTCGTCCGAACGAGATCGTGTCGCTGGGTGTCGGCGGCAGCCTCGTGCTCGCGTTCGATCACGACGTGACCGACGATCCGCGCAATCCGTTCGGCATCGACCTGATCGTCTTCGGAAACTCGTTCTTCACCGACCTTTCCGGTGGCTCCGGCGTCGTGGGTGGACTCGCGTCCGACGGCGGGCGCGTCCTCGTGAGCGCGGATGGCGCCGTGTGGATCGAGGTGCCGGGGGTTGTGGGAGATGGACTCTTCCCAACGCTTGGATACCTCGACGTCGCTCCGTTCGCGACCACACCCGGCGTCGTTGAAAGCGACTTCCTCCGACCGGTCGATCCCGCGATGTCGATGGGCGACATCGTCGGCCTCGACTACGTGACGCTCCTCGAGCGCTACGACGGCTCGGGCGGCGGGGCCGGAATCGATCTCGCGCCGCTTGGCCTCTCATCGATTCGCTACGTGCGGATCGAGGGACCAAGCGCAGCGGGTTTCTCGCCCGAGATCGACGCGATCGCAGACGTCGCCCCGGTCGAGGCCTCCGCCGATCTCGACGGAAACGGTGCCGTCGACGCGTCGGATCTGGCGCTCCTCCTCGCGGCATGGGGCACCGGCAATCCGGCGATCGACCTCGACCTCGACGGATCCGTCGGCGCGGGCGACCTTTCGATCCTGCTTGGTGCGTGGGGTAAGGGCGGGATGCCATGAGCGTGCACGCGAACCTCAACGGGCTCCCCGCGCGTGCGCCACGCGCAGTGACGCGCGCCGTGACCCTCGTCGAGATGCTCGTCGTGATCGGCGTGCTCGCGGTGCTCCTTGCGATCGTGGTTCCGGCCACGTCGAGCGTGCGCGCCTCGTCGCGCGCCGCGGCGTGCCAATCGAACCTGCGCCAACTCGGGATCGCCGCATCGATGTATGCGACGCAGAACCGCGACGCGTATCCCGCCGCGATCCTCTACGGAATGACGGGAGCCGGACTGATCACGTCGGCATGGGACTTCGAGCATCGTCCCGGCGGCGAAGTGCGCCCAAGCGTGCTGTGGGACTTCGTGAAGGGACCGAACGAGGTGCAGCAGTGTCCCGACTTCCTCGGGGCGTCCACCTTCGGTGACGATCCCTCGACCGGCTACAACTACAACACGAGCTACATCGGCGCCGAGGGAAGGTTTCCCGAGCAGGATGCATCGGGGGCGTGGATCGATGGGTGGCGCCTGGCGCGGCGCGGGGTCGCGAGCGCGCAGTTCCGCAAGACCTCGACGACCGCGCTCTTCGGCGAAGGCGGTTGGCGCGGCGGCGCCAACAAGTTCATGCGCGCCCCGAGTGCGACCGTCGAGGGCGACCTGCCGACCGTCTATGGCGGCGGACAGGCGTTCCGTCACAGCGGATGCACGCACGTCTGCTACCTCGACGGACACGTCGGCGGCGCGTGCGACTGCAACGCTGGGGTGCATTCCCCACCTGCGCTTCTCGAAGGCGTGCTGGGGTTTCCGCGCAATGGATTTCTTTCAGACGACGACTTCCCGTACGATCCGCGCTGACGTCTTCGCGCGCTGCGCGATGAAACCGCACGGACTTCCACCGGGCTCCGACCAACGCATGGGTTCAAGCATGGGTTCAAGCATGGGTTCAAGCATGGGTTCAAGCATGGGTTCAAGCATGGGTTCAAGCATGGGTTCAAGCATGGGTTCAAGCATGGGTTCAAGCATCGAGATCGACCGCTGCGTCTGCTACGACGTCCGCTTCGCCGATCTGAAGCGGGCGCTCGATGAGCGTCCACGCACAAACGAGGAGATCCGCGCTGAGTTCGGCTGCATGGACTGCTGCGGCATGTGCCGCCCCTACATCGAGCGCATGCGCGAGACCGGCGAGACAGTGTTTCACCAGATCCTCATTCCGCAGGACGCGTAAGCGCTGTCTGACGAGCGCTGTCTGACGAGCACTGTCTGACGAGCACCGGCCGACGCGCGATCAACTGCGGCCGAAACGTCGCTCAAGCTC